>QXGG01121424.1_pt1 | contig 60242 bp, 56 predicted proteins | sample 1982491 | NCBI WGS metagenome assembly QXGG01 (sample SAMN09924614, study PRJNA488089) | Wastewater metagenome, whole genome shotgun sequencing project. | isolation source: South African research farm wastewater | place: South Africa: Irene, Agricultural Research Council, Animal Production...
AAAGAAGTGGTCAATGCCTATCAGGGACTGGGGCATAATTTTAAATCAGTTCCTAATTATTTACAAAGAAAGGGTCAGGCTATAACAATAACCCAACCCAAGCTTAATTTACTTACACACTTCCTGAGACAGTGTCTAGATTACTATTTTAGGGGCTTTGTCTTATCTGTATTTTAACATAGAGGATAAATTAGAAGTAGAATATTCTTCTGCGTTCGATGGATATAGCATCACCGTTATCACGTTCTACCTTTTCAATCCAATTGTTTTGCTCATCTACAAGATAAGTTGTTTCGATGTTTTTATCAACTGATCCATTCACTCCATAAATTACACGATCAATTTCCTTTCCATATTGATCGTAGTTAATCATATAAACAGGAATCAATTCATCACCATCTTCAAATTTTTCAAAAGCCTCAACCTTGAATAATTTTCCTTTAGTGTAATAAGTATAAAGCTCTCTTCGGATAGTGCTCTTTTCACGATCCTTATAGATAAGTTCTTTTATTGTACCGTCAACATTAAAGGTTGTAATTTGGTGTTCATGTGAATTGTGTAGTGAAGGATAAAAAGTCACTTTAGACTTGCCATCGCTATCGTATTCATAGTTTGTTTCAGAAACAACTGTACCATCAGCCTTAATCGTTTTGACATTTAGAAGTTGGCCCTTGTTGTCGTAATCGTAAGTCTCAACATACTCTTCACCACCCTCAAGTTTAAACTTAATAAAACTCAAACGAGAGTTATTATCATAACCATACTCTTTAGAGTTGATAATAGAGTTATTGCTATCGTAAAGAAAGGTTTTCAGTACATTCCCTTTAGAGTCAAAATGAGATTTAATATACGAAGTCAACTTTTGATTAGCTGTATAAGTCTTCATACTCAATATCTGACCGTTCTTATCAAGACGTCCACTCTCAGAAGTCATTAATTCGCCACCATCACTAAATCTTTTGTATTCAACATATTTACCGTTATCAAACGGTTGTATATTGGTACTATACAACACTTCGTTATTACTACCACGAAGTATCTCTTCTATCATGTTTCCTTGAGCATCAAAAGCCATATAAGTACCTGTAAGCTTTGCACCAGGTACCCATTTCTTACCAGACTTTACAGGTTCATACTCGGTAATATCAATTGTTTTTACAGGACCTAACAAACTATTTTGAGATAAATCATTGGTTTGTGCTTGTGCGGAATTGAAACCACTAGCCACAAAGAAAGCAGCTAATGTCAGTAGAAAGCTCTTATTCATATACTAATTTATAATTTAAAAAACATGCCATGCTTATATATATATATATAGAAGCATAAAAGTAGCTAATTAGTTTTTAAAGTTATACTTAATAGAAGAATAAATAAATCTACAATATTCTTGTTAATTGGTTAGTAAGTGAGACTTAAACGGAGGAATAAGCCATTTCTGCGTTGAGTTAAATCAGTATGAGCAGCAGACAAATCAGAAGCGAAAGACTCAATTGTGTAACGATAGAAGCTATAACCCAAAGAAGGTGCTAAAGTAAAATTGCCAATATCTACCAACTTATAGCCAATAAATATCTCTGAAAAAAGGCGAGGATCAATTTTACTCTGATTGTCAGCTAGAGCCGTACCAATATTAAAACCAATATAGAAGTTTTCATTGACCGCTGAAATTGGATGGTACCTAAAGTCTAGAAAAACAGAAATAAGATTAACTCGGGGGTCTGAATAGGTTGAAACACCAACTCCAGTACCAACAGATATTGTTTTAGTTATGTAGTAACCAAAGATACTTCTTAAATCAACGAATTGCATCCGAGCATTTTTACCAAATTTTTGTCGGAAGGCGTCCCCTTTGTCCGAAAGAGATAAACCATAGGCAAATTCAAATCCACCCCAAAATCCTTTCTGAAGGTACTGACCTTTGACCCCTACCGATACGACTAAAAACAGTAAGAGCAAAAATAAATTCTTTCTCATGTGCCATTTTATTTGATACGAATATAAGAAAACTATTAGCCATGTGCAGATTTAAAGCCAATAATTTAGATCAAAAACTAACTCCCCCATATTTCATACGTACTACATTTCAGTGCTGTTTATATTTCGATAGGTCTAAAATCCTTTGATTGGTGCTTCCTTTAAATGAGAGTGTAGGCAGGTATTTTGACTCAATAAAAGGACCATCTACTAAAACATCAATATAATCGAGAACAGCACAGCTGTCTGGTCGAAGCTTAAGATCTTCGTAAAGGTAACCCGTATAGCACCAAATAGAAAGACCAGTCTCAGCTTTGAGTCTTTTGATCACTGGAAGAATCCCCTTAGGGTCATAAAAAGGATCTCCACCCGACAGCGTAATGCCATCGAGCAGAGGATTATTATTAATTTCTGATATGATTTGTGTCAACATCTCATCGGTTAAAGGTTTACCAGCTTTGGGGTCTCTCCCACTAGGGTTGTGGCATCCCTTACAATTGTGGGGGCATCCTGCAAAATAGATTGAGTAACGGATCCCCTCACCATCGACAATCGTTTCAGAGTAGGTATAAAGTATATTCATTAGTGGTGTTTAACACGATCGTGCTCTTCTGCTTGTTTGGCTGAATTCCACGAACCTAAATCTCCAGTAAGGTAACCAGTAATCCGACGCATACGGAAAATAGCCTCACTGCTGCAAACAGGGCATTTATCGTATATAACGCCCTTGTACCCACACTTACGACAAGTATCTACAGGGTGATTTATTGAGCCATACCCTATACCTTCGTCGTGCATAACCTTTACGATTTTACTTATAGCTCGAATGTTTTTCTGTGCCTCACCATCAAGCTCCACATAAGTAATATGCCCACCTTTTGTTAGTGCATGGAACGGTGCCTCGCAACGAATCTTTTCAAGAATAGTAACAGGTTCCTTTACATCGACATGAAATGAGTTAACGTAATAATCACGATCAGTAACCCCAGGGATAGAACCGTACTTTTTACGATCCATCTTAGTAAAGCGACCAGACAGCCCTTCGGCAGGTGTAGCTAAAACGGAGAAGTTGAGGTTGTATTTTTCTTTCAGGCGCTCAGCAACTTCATTCATTACCCCTACGGCTTGATAAAGAGTATTCCAAGCTTCCTTATTTTTGGAATGTCCCTGACCATACAGGGCAACCATAGCATTATGACCACCAATAAAACCAATGCCCAAAGAACCATGCTTGAGCACATCCCCTACTTGATCATTGAGATCAAGCTCTCCTCCGCCTTTCCACACATCATTGGCCATCATAAATGGAAATTGACGAGCCAAAGCTGTACGTTGGTATTGATATCTTGCAAAAAGTTGCTCTCCAATAAGAGCTGCTTTGTCTCTAACATCGTCGAGAAAATACTTTTTGGCAAGAACGCTAACCTGACTACCTTCTCCTACCTCAGATTCGGCCTTTCGACGTGCTTCAATAGCAAGGCGAGGTAGATTCATGGTTGTGAAAGAGAGATTGCCTTTACCTAGAGAAGTTTTTTCACCATGTAAGTCTTCATAGACACGAGTTCGACAACCCATAGTTGCCAATTCATATTTGTAACGTTTAGGATCATCCGCACGCCATTTTTCATTAACATTAAATGGAGTATCCAAAAACATAAAGTTAGGGAACAACGCTTTAGCCGTAGTTTGGCAGGCTTGCAGGAAAAGATCAAAATTAGGAGCCTCGAACTCTATCTTACCCTCCAGTGCATCATCAAAGTTGAGCATTGCCTTTTGGTAATCCGATTCGGAATAGGTTACTCCATCTTTAACTTTAAATATTTGAATAGGGAATACAGGGATTTCTCCACGGGTCCCTAAGCCCTCAATGGTGCTTTTGAGTAGCTCTTCGACTACCATGCGGCCTTCGGGAGTTGTATCAGTACCGTAATTAATTGAGCTAAATACCACCTGATTACCCCCACGTGAGTGCATCGTATTCAGGTTGTGAATAAAGCCTTCCATAGCCTGATGCGTATCTTTTCGGGTTTGTGCATAAGCTTTCTTAATCACACGATTTAAATCTACCCTAGAGATTTCAATCCCTAGATCATCTAATGAACTTTCGAGCAAAGCAATCTTTTCGTCGGTACAAACTATACTATCGATAAGTTCACCAACAAGCTTTTTGACTTGCTTATCAAGTAACAACTCATCGTTATCGAGTGATATAAAGAAACTAATAAAGCCAACAAGGTGCTTGCGAAAAGACTTTAGGACGCCTTTAGCCATAAAAAAGTCGAAAGCTGGAATAGCTTGACCACCGTGTTGTTCATTTTGATTGGTCTGAAAAATAATTGTAGCCAACGTTGCATAGCTCTGAATGCTTTGAGGTGTACGTATACTTCCATTCTTAGTTCGAAACCCACGCTCGAAAAGATCATCTAAATCGTATTGAATACAAGTTGTGGTTTTGGTAGGATAGTAATCAAGGTCATGAATATGAATATCACCAATAATATGAGCTTCGGCATATTCTTGAGCCAAAAGGTATTTGTAGGTGTAGTCCTTGGTAACCTCGGAAGCAAAAGTCATCATTTGTCCTGCTGGTGTATGGCTACTCATATTAGCGTTACTTAGATTGATGTCATTTTTATCAATGGCAACTATGCCATCCATAATATGTTTCATCTTCGTCTTTTTCTCACGCTGAGTAGTTCGCCAATCTCTATATAAGATATATTTTTTGGCTACCTCGGGATAGCTTTTCATAAGCTCAGATTCCACTAAATCTTGAACTTGTTCGACAGAAACGGTATCCGTTTGAATCCGATCTACTACTCTATTAGTTATAATTGATGAAACCTCAAGTTCGAATTTCAGTCCACTAGCCATAAAGGCTTTATCCAAGGCATTTTGGATTTTAGAGAATGAAAAAGCTTCTTTTCCACCGTCTCTTTTAACAATTAACTTCACATCACTAGCCATGATTACAGTATGATTAGATTTACTTTTTGGATAACTCTATACAATTAAGTACTTCAAGACCTCATTATATAATTTAACATAACGAGATAGAGCACTAATACCAAGCCATTACAATATACCATCTATTACACTCATTACCAAACAAGTATATAATATATCAGTAATTCAACAACAAAGATAGTCAAAAACATTTTAGATAAATCGTCATTCAGCTGTTGATAAAAAAGATAATTAGTTCATATATATAATTATTTAAGTTATCCAAAATGAAGAACAAATAAAATCAATAAGCAGTGCTTATTTAACATCTAAAGGATAAACTAGACATACACAAACTGTTGACTTTTACACATCAAAAAGCCTGTATTAATCATAGCTATTATGATTAATACAGGCTTTAGACTTTGCTATTTTCAGAACTGATAGGTAAGTGCTATACCAAGCCGGTAAGGCAGCCACTCACCACTACCATTCCAACCTTTATACATCGTTCCATCAGAATTATAACCTTTATATTGACTGTTTTGCCAACCTGCTCCAGCATAAACATCTAGACCCCAAGTCTCATTGATTTGATAAGAATAACCTAGGCTCAAACCAAGGGCAAAACCTCTACCTTTCTGATATTTTCCTTGATTCCAGTAATTCCACTTCGTAATATCGAAGAATTGAAATGAGCCGTAACCACCCACATAAAACCCGTTAAAAACGCCTTTGGGATAAAATCTTACTTCCGGGATTATTTTAAGATACTCAAAGTGATTACCCTCAATACTTTTCCAAGGAGAATAGAGTAGCTCACCATTAAAACTCCACTGACGTGCAAGTTTTGTCTCTACTGATAAGTTGGGCATACCAATCATCCAAGCCACTAAATTAGCCTTTAATCGTGTTTGGGCTGCTGAATATTGACACATAAACAAAGACATGAGAATCAAGCCCATTAGTCTTTTAACCGATAGATTTTTCACAGGGTTTTATTTTATATTATTAGAAACAATAATGTCCATACTGACATTAAAGAGATGGCAAGTAAATATATATTTACTTGCCATCTTCTATCTTATTCTAAAGAAAAACTATTTAAGTCCTAATTTTTTTGCAATATGCTTAGGAAGAGCATCTTTATGAAGTACAATATTCATCGTTTTGTAACGAACAAAAGGTTTTGATGCATACCAAATACCGTTATATTTATTATCAGTACCCCATGAGTTTTTCACAAGAAAATACTCGTTACCTTCTTGATCTTTAGCAGTACCATAAATAAGCATGCCGTGATCGTCTGTTGTTTCCCAGTTGTCGAAAGCTGCTTGGCGCATCTCTTGGGTAGCTAAAAGCTCTGGTCCTGGTTTCGAAGTCGCCTCTTTGCTCTTATCTGCAGGAGTCATACCAGTCCAACGTGCCATATCCGATCCCGAAAGATCCGTACGCGCTAGATCGGGCATCACCGCAATTCCGTTACGTGTGAAGCCTGCTTCACTAACATCACTTCCCCAAGCAATTGTATAGCCTTTATCAACTGCATTGTCCATTACTTCCATCAATTCATCAATCGGAAGATTATAAGAATAACCACCTCTCCAATTATCTTGAATTTCCAAGATAAACTTGTCATAGAATGGATGATGAGTATAAGAGGTTAAAGAGATATAGTCGTCTGCTTTTAGATCCAATTCATCAGCAAATGATTTTGGTGTATATTCCTTGCCGTTGTAAGTAAAGTTTTCGGGACATTCACCCAAGTAAGTATCATAGATAGCTGTTAGGCCATCTTTCCATATAGGTGATAGTTTTTTATAATTGCCCTTAGCAATAGCATTCACATAAGCTCCAGCTACAGCGTCAACCTCGTTGTGGTTATGTGCAGACTCACCATATTTAATTCCTTCCATCGCTTCTTGAGGAACTAAACCCTGATCAGCCATAGTTGCAATAACGTCATAAAAACTTCCTCCTGGAGAAAAAGAGCCATCACCGTGCAAGCGCACATAAAGATTAGCACGATCTCTCATGGTGTTATGAACAATAAACATCTCTGACAAATCGAAGTCACCCTTACCCTTACGCAGTAATTCAGACTCAAGCAACGCAATGCCAGAAAAGCTCCAACAAGTACTTGAACGATTTTGATTCTTAACTGAAGTAATGGGGTTTTCTTTAATAGTTGTAAACTGAAATCCCTCTTCTTGCGGGCTCACTTCCTGAGCTTTAGTAGTGAAACCTAAAAGGCACGCAGCTACAGTTAGAAGTATTTTTTTCATATTGATTAATTTAGTTGATTATCATTCCTTAAAACACAAAGATAAATAAATCTCTAAGCCTACCCTATTATTAAGAAAGTAAATACGCATATTACGCTTGCTTTTTGCTCACAAAAAGAACGCAACCTCAAAATTATTGATATTATATATTAAGGTGTAAATAGAAATACCCACAGAGTCTATTATTTAATTACACTAAATATAATACTGAATATCAAGCATATAGACAACATAAGACTAAACTCTATTTGTGAGAACCCTCATTTTTTGTATCTTTGTAGATATTGTAATCGGAAAACCAACGCTTTACGCTCTGTTTTCCTCCACAATTTTACTGTTCGTTTTAGGAGTTTATCCACGTTATTCTTCTTCTTTGGCCCCGTTCAGTTACTATATTTAGAAATACATTTTTACAAACCAAAATAGGACATCGATTTTAAGTAGATGCCCCAGAATTGCAACTTTATGAACTATAAGGAAAGAATATGTTTTGCCTTTATTTTTTTAAATTTACTATTAACCACAACTATACTCGTAGCTCAGGACAAACCTGAATTTGAATTAGGCGGTGCGCTACGTTTTAATTATAATTACTCCGATTGGAAAACAGATAGTAAGAAAAAAGGAGGAGATTTTGGCTTTGACGTATTCAGACTTAACTTAAAGGGTAGCTACAAGAAGATAATCTTTGCAGCAGAATACCGTTTCTACGCTAAAAGTTCTGGAGGGAATATGCTTAAAGATGGTTGGTTCGGCTATAACTTTAACGAGAATCACCAAATTCAAGTAGGACTTACACAAGCACCATTTGGTATTCTACCAGCTACGGCAAACAACTTCTTTTTTAATATCAACTATTATATAGGACTTGAAGACGATTCTGATATGGGTATTAAATATAAGTTCCAAAAGAATAATTGGCGATTCTATGCAGCCTTTTTCAAAAACTCAGACCTACTAGACTTTGGAAATAAAACGGAGCTTTCACCCGACAGATATGCTTACGACGTTGGAGGAAGAGACAAAGAGGTTAACCAAGGGAATATTCAAGTAGCATATAACTGGGGAAATGAATTCAAACAAGAGGTTGGAGCTTCTGGAATGATCGGTGGACTCTATAATATTGACACCGAAGAAATGGGTTTTCGCAAAGCTTTTGCTTTCCATTACACTGCAAATTACAAAAACTGGGATCTAAAAGCACAATACTCATCTTATTCAATGAGTCCTAAGAAAGGAGTCGATGAAAACGGAAACTCTTTAAGCCGCGACTTTGTTAGCATGGGAGCCTACGGTGCAAACTATAATGTTGCATCAAAAGGCGAAACGTTCTTAATATCCTTAGCCTATGATATTCCCATCAATAAAGGCATACTCGACAATATCAGAATCTACAATGATTTCAGTATGCTCCATAAGCGAATAGAAGGATATAATAACAGTTATCAAAATGTATCTGGTGTCTTAGTAACAACCGGACCAATATATACCTATATCGATTATGCACTGGGTAAAAACCACGCATGGCTAGGCAACGAGTGGAACGAAAGCTTTGCCTCAGGTGACCCATCAGGTAAGTGGAATGCCCGATTTAACATCAATATGGGCTATTACTTTTAAACAATTATAAATATAAACTTATAGCATATTATATATGAGTAAAATAGAAATTAAAGACTTATTCCTCATTTTTGGAGCCGAAAAGACTAAAGCTTTTAATCAACTTCAAAAAGGCAAAAGTAAATCGGACATTCTAAAGCATACAGGCTGTACAATTGCTGTACAAAACGCAAACCTGACCATTAATGACGGCGAGATTTTCGTGATCATGGGTCTATCTGGTAGTGGTAAATCATCACTGCTACGCTGCATCAATCGCCTAGTTGACCCTACACACGGAGAGGTTGTCATCAACGGGACTGATATATCAAAAGCCAACGACAAGCAACTACTTGAAGTACGTCGTAAAGTTATGGCCATGGTTTTCCAAAACTTTGGTTTGCTTCCACACAAGACCGTACTCGAGAACATTGGTTTTGGTCTAGAGCTTCAAGGTGTAGACAAAAGCCAAAGAGACGAAAAAGCTCTCTACTCGATGGAGCTTGTTGGTCTAAAAGGTTATGAAGACCAAATGGTATCGGAGCTCTCGGGAGGAATGCAACAACGTGTCGGACTAGCACGTGCCCTTGCTAACGACCCAGAAGTACTGTTGATGGATGAAGCCTTCTCTGCTTTAGATCCACTGATTCGAGCACAAATGCAAGATGAATTATTGGCACTTCAGGCTAAAATGAAGAAGACCATTGTATTTATTACCCACGACTTAGACGAAGCTATTAAGCTAGGTGACCGCATTGCCATCATGAAAGACGGGGTTATAGTACAAGTAGGTACATCTGAGGAGATATTAACAGAGCCAGCCGACGATTATGTCGCTAGTTTCGTTGAAAATGTTGACAGAAGTAAAATTATAACAGCTTCATCAATCTCGCTCAAAGATCCTATTGTTGCACGATTCAAGAAGGAAGGACCTGAGGTTATCATCCGTAAGATGAGAAAACGAAATCTAACACTTCTGCCCGTTGTAGATGAAGAGAACAAACTAATTGGTGAGGTTTATCTAAAAGACCTGCTCCAACTCAGAAAACAAAACGAGAAACATATCGACTCGATCATCAGACAATATTCACATACCGTTCATGAGGATACGATTATTGAAGATATCATTCCACTGATGACCAAAACAAACTCTCCTATTTGGGTAGTTGATGAAAATAAAGAGTTCAAAGGAATTGTGCCTTTATCGTCATTGGTATTCGAGGTTACAGGAAAAGATAAAGAAGAAATTGATCAGTTGGTTCAAAACGCACAAGATTTATGATTGAAAGAATTAATATAGGAAAATACATAGAGGTAGCCATCAATTGGCTCACAGAAAACTTTGCTTCATTTTTTGATGCCCTTAATACGGGTGTGGGAGGTTTTATTGAGGGATTGCAGTTTGTACTAAACATCGTCCCTTTCTGGGTTATGATTATTCTGATTGCTCTCCTTGCTTGGAGAAAATCGGGAATAGGCATAGGAATATTTAGTGTCCTAGGACTACTTTTGATTTGGGGAATGGGATTTTGGGAAGCTACGATGGAGACTTTAGCACTAGTGCTTTCTTCGACCTTTATAGCTCTGCTCATCGGGATTCCACTAGGAGTTTGGACTGCATATAGTGATCGTGCTCATACGGTTCTACGCCCAATACTTGACTTTATGCAAACCATGCCAGCTTTCGTTTATCTGATTCCGGCTGTACTATTTTTTGGTTTAGGACCAGTCCCTGGAGCTTTTGCTACAGTGATTTTTGCCATGCCTCCTGTAGTTCGTCTTACCGGACTTGGGATTCGTCAGGTACCCGAAAGTATTGTCGAAGCAACAACTTCACTTGGAGCAACTCGCTCACAACTACTTTTCAAGGTACAACTACCATTAGCACTACCGACAATCCTTACGGGTATTAATCAAACCATTATGATGTCGTTGTCAATGGTTGTTATTGCCGCAATGATTGCAGCTGGAGGTCTTGGAGAGATTGTACTCAAAGGTATTACACAGATGAAAATCGGTTTAGGGTTTGAAGGTGGTATCGCCGTGGTTATTTTAGCCATCATACTTGACCGTATTACGCAAGGACTTGCCAACAACAAGAACAAAAAGAAGAAGAAATAATAACATTATTAAAATATAAAGATGACTCAAATGAAACATTTCAAGAAGGCCATACTACTCCTTGTCGCTACATTAATTTTAGCTTCATGTGGTAATATGGGAAATAAGAAAAAGATAAGCATCGCATATGTAAACTGGGCTGAAGGTATTTCGATGACCTATCTAGCCAAAGCTATATTAGAAGAGCAAGGTTATAAGGTACAACTCAAAAATGCCGATGTAGCTCCTGTTTTTGCAGCATTAGCCAAAAAAGATGCCGACGTATTCTTAGATGCCTGGTTACCGGTAACTCATCAAGACTACTTCGAGAGATACGGAGACAAGATTGAAGTTGGTGGTGACCTATTTACTGAAGCTAGTATTGGCTTAGTGGTTCCAACTTATGTGAACATTAACTCAATAGAAGAATTAAACGCCAACAAAGATAAGTTTGACCAAGAGATTGTAGGTATCGATGCAGGGGCAGGTATTATGACTGTCACTGATATTGCTATAAAAGATTACAAGCTAGACTTAAATCTACTTTCGGCTACAGGACCTATGATGACGGCTTCGCTTCAGAAAGCTATACCCGACAATAAATGGGTAGTAGTTACAGGCTGGAAACCTCACTGGATGTTTAGCCGCTTCGACCTTAAATTCCTTGAAGACCCCAAAGGTGTTTATGGAAAAGCAGAGGTTATTAAAAGCGTATTCAGAAAAGGCTTTAAAGAAGATGATCCATTTGCAGCAGAGCTTATCAGCAATATGAATTTTACTAGCCAGCAAATAAGCAGTCTTATGGATGAGGTAGACAATGCTCCAACCGAAGCGATGGGAGCTAAAACATGGATTAAGAATAACCAAGAACTTGTAAACAGCTGGATTCCTGAAAAGGTAGAAGCTCAAGCAGAATAATCTTAGGATTAAAAGATATATCTAGAATAAACAAAGCCACTAAAGTGTTTAAATACTTTAGTGGCTTTGTTTATAAGTAAGGATCAAGAAAACCTTATCGTTTAAAAGCTGAAATTCGTGCAACCTTACGTGAGATAATAAGGTAACTAAATATTAGTATGGTAATAAACACGAGTGCACTCGAAATCCAAGTCGACAAGTCAACCCCTTTTGAGACGGTCTGGCTTGCAACTTTATCAATCAAAGGAAGATATGCTTGTTGCCCAAGATAAGTCACGAGCAAAGCTAATAGCGTGGTCAGCGTAACAAGTATAAACGTTATACAGAAGTAGGGTCGTACAATAGCTTTATTTGGATAACCCAAGAGAACTAAGTTCTCGAGACTATTTATATTCTTTTCAAGCAATAGGTAAATACTTAAAATTAGCACGTAACAAGCCAAAACACTAATCAAGATTCCAATAAACAAGACAATACCCACACTAATATTCAAGAAATAGCGTGCCTTACCCGTATCGAGCTGATTGCCATCAACCATATAGCCATTCTTCTTAATAAACTGAGCCAACTCAGGATCAGAGCTATTCTTGACTTTAATAATCACACGAAGCGGTTGTACCTCGGTGTTATTACTAAATTCTTTGTTTGCATCTACTAAGAAAGACTCAGGAACTAAAATTGTATTCAATCGTTTGGAGAAACCTACAATACGACCTTTATAAGATTCAAACTTACCATTACCCGAAAGCTGAATATCTAGCAATATAGAGCTGATCAAGCCTTCTGATATTTTGGGTAAGCTCTTGCCTGAAGCAAAACCGAAATTATAGAGGTCAAGATACGATCTGGGAATAATAATTGGAATTTCAGTATCACCAGCTTTGTAGTTCCATTCTTTAGGGTTTATATCTACAAAATCATTGGGTACCGACTCAAAAAACATATCGGTTGCTATACCAAATTGCTTACCAACAAAACTAATATTTGTTCTCACATTAAAGTGTGAAGCTTCAAAGAGACCAACCTTCTCGATAAACGATTGATCATGAAACCTCTCAATCTCCTGCTTCGAAAATGAAGGAGACTTACCAGTAAAGGTGTTGAGTGTACTCACGTTTTTGGTCAGAATAATATACTCATCTTGGATAAACGAGTCTTTACTAGACAAAACAGGATTCAAATCGGAATAAATTTGAACTCCAAGAAGAATAATACTTAGCCCCACCAAGTTGGCAATTGCAAAGCCAAAGAGTTGATTCTTACTTATCTTATGTTTGAGTAATTTAAAGACCATGATTTATAGTTTATAGTGGTTAGAATAGGGTAACTCCAACTCATAACCAAGAGAAGTTACGATAATACCAGCACCTTGTGCTGAAGCCTCTTCAAAAAGCAAATCAGACAAGACCTTACTATTAGCAACATCTAAATGACTTATAGGCTCATCTAACAGAATAAACTGATAAGGTTGGCACAAAGCTCTAATAAAGGCTACACGTTGACGTTGTCCAAAAGAGAGTGTCGCAACAGGTGAATTTAGCTTTTCAGCAATTCCCAAGCGCTCAAACAACTCTATAATCTTCTTTTTGGACTTGAAATGTGTAAGCTTGTTTTTAATCAGGACATTATCAAGGGCGGATAACTCTTCAAAAAGTCGGAGCTCTTGGAACATAATACTTAATTCTTTTTGGCGAATACTGTTCCAACGCTTTAAGTCAAGCTGCCTGATATTAGTATCGTCAAAAAATATCATGCCTTGGTAATCTTTACGATAGCCAAATATATAGCTCAACAAAGAGCTTTTGCCTGTACCCGACGAAGCTTTAATGAGTGATATTGAATCACGACTAAAAGCTAGTTCTTGGTGCCAAATATCAGACTGGACCCATTCTCCTTTAGCGAATACCTCTGGTAGTGCTTGTTTGAGTATTATCTTCTCCATCTTAGAAATGCTAATTAATAAATAAAATCCAGTACGAATATAACTTATTTAATGCTTTATTTGGCATATTTCGAAGCCTTTAATATGACATCCATCAATAGTTTCAGTGTATTATCTGCCTTACAGGTCATAAGAATCTCTGTAAGATTAGAGGACGGAGAACCTGAAATTCTCAAATAATCCAGATCTTCGAATAACTTATCAAAACCAGTTTCTTTATATTGAGGTACACCCGAAATAACTAGTTGCATTATCGGATTAGAAAATATCTGCTTAAGATCTATTATAAAATTGATATCAATTGATTTCCTCCCGACATAACGGGCACTTGAAATATTCTCAACTTTAGGAAGCATTGAGCTTTCAGATAATCCATCCTTATTAGATATGATAAGACCTTTATCTGTTCGCGTAATAAACAGCACTAAATCTTTATCACCAAAGGTCAGTTTATCTGGTTGACTCTCAATAATGAGTGAACTTAACGAACTTTCTTTTAATTCTTCAAGAATGATATCAAGCAACTCTGGAGTTGACTCTACAAATGCACTGAAATTAAAGTCTGGTTTATACAGGTTAAACTCAAGTGAATTCATGGATAAAACAAGATCACCATTTACCGAAGATAGCGCAGCCTTTAGTCTGGATGCGGTAGATTCACCCATACCCATAAAAATACGAGTTATTTGAGGTATATCATTTAAGAAGTTATGCAATTGATCCCCCTTTATCCCCGCTTCTAAATAAAAAAGAGGATTAACGGGTAGATATGAATTCCATGTGCCACGAGTCTTGGTTAAACCAGCATCGAGATTGTCAATATAGGTCTTTGCCTGCTCATCTTGACCATACAGATTTTGAGCAAGCGAAACTTTACCCTTCTCAAAATTCAAGCTCGAACTTGCATAAAGAGAGTTTGGCGCAGCAGGTATCATATTTAGAAGAGCAAAATCTGGATTTATAAGACTAAAGGTATTAACTAGCTTTTGAAAGTTTGCCATGTTATAAACCACAACGATATCGTTCTTGGGCTTTAAAACTCCCGACCACACATGGCTCATAAGAGAAGCTTTAGGCTTGGTTATACGATCAATATCAGAACTCGAGGTTAAAACTAAAATATCTTTGTTTACAAATAGATTTGCATTTTTCATCGTTCCCTTATAAAAACGAAAGCCACCCAAATGGGCTACACTATCTGTTTGCTCGTCAAAGATTTCACTTGCCGATAGAGACGCTATTAGTTTTTTATAATCTTTTACTGCCCATAAAGACTAAACCGTTCTGCCGATTTAGATTCTCCATCGACAATAAAGTATAAGGGTTTAGAATAATCCAATCCTGACTGCCAGGGATAATAGAAAAAGGGATTTATAATTGGTCCACTCAGCTTGTTTAGGCCTAACTGACTAAGTACTTTATCTTGAATCTCTTGAGAAGCCAATTTTTTATACTCAGACTTATCCAACATCTGATTGATATTCACACCAACAAGCAGGGTGCTTGATTCAACACCTATAAGAGATTCGTATTTTTGAGAGGCACATGAACTCAGAAGAGCAATAGTTATAATCAGAAAAGATAATCTGATACTTAATTTTGATTTTTTCATTTACGGATTATGGTTTAAAATACTTGTTTTATTGGCTTTATACAAAACAAGAAGCCACTGCTAATATAGTTATTAGCAGTGGCTGAAATACATTATCCTTGCAATATTATTTTACAAATGAGCTAAACTCTTTAGTAATGCAGTTATAAGTTTCAAAGAGTTGTCTTCTTTATTCTTTAAAACAATCTTGGTTTGGGTAGCAGTAGCTGTACCCGAGGCCTCACCATAATCTAGCGTAGAGATGAAGTCAGCTACACCTGGATATTTGTCGGTAGACAAACTAGACAAAGCCATTTGAACCATTGGTATATTTAATATCTTCTGGATATCAAGAACAATGAACATTTCTTCTGATTGCTTATTGTAGTAACGTGATTTGCTAAAATCAGATTCCATCTTCATAGATGGGTTTTCGGAAAGCGCCTGATCTGTAGTTAGAATTATGTGATCACCAGCATTAACTAAATAGACCGTAAAACCACGTTCGGATAGTGTCAAAATATTTTCTGTTTCAAACTGAATAGCAGACATACCATAGTTGGACTCCTTGATTAGTTTTACCAGGAAAGGATAAAGGCTTGGCTTAGCCTCACAAAAAACACTAAAATCAACTGAAGGCTTTAAAAAGTTTATGTTTACATCACTCACAGCAAACGTAAATTCACCATCAACACCATCTAAACCCTCTTTAAGTTTATCCAAACTGTCTTCACCAAGTTTATCAGCACTAAGTATACCTGGTAAAACCATCTCTAAATAGCTAAGGATCTTATCTCCATGAACAGATGTATTAATATACATAAAAGGATCCGCCGCAATATTAGAAACAAACTTATCTGATGATTTGCCAAATACAGCTGCACTTGCATCTAGGATTTTTTGAGCTTCGGCCGATTCAGACAACATCTTTTGAGAGTAAACAACCTGACCTTTTTCAAAGTTTAAGTTAAAGGATTGGTATAACCCATCAGGGAGATTGACCATACCAGAGAGATTATTGGTTGGATAACCAGCGATTAAGGTTGTAAAAAACTGAGAGATATTTTGAATAAAGTTCGACTGGGCTACCAAAGTAAAATCATCACTATTATTAAAGCTATCCGACCATTTATAAGCTGTCAGGGTTTTACTTGATTCAGTTTTCGATTTTAGATCGTCACTAGAAGTAAGCATAAAAATATCTTTATTGTACAAAACATTTAGTGGCTGTCCTGAAACATTAGCTACCGCATGGTTGTAATTACCCACTTTCTCAGATTGTAGCTCATACATTGAGTTACTAGCTATATATTTATTGAGTTTACTCAAATCATCAACAGAAAGGTAAATACCCAAATCAAAATCATCTGTCTGGGTTTGACTTAGCACAACATAGGTGTTATTATCACAGTTAAGTCCTGTCTTGCCTGCATCATTAATTAAATCAGCAACAAAGTTCCGGAGTCCTTCTTCTTGGATAGCTCCATATAGCAGTTGAGCTCGAGTGTCTTCTGGTAATAGAGTTTTAATATCAGATTTTGTTAACACCTGATTAAGTTTTATACCAGCCACAAGGCTTTTCTCATTCACCGGGATTAATGTCTCATAGATCGACTTCTTTGATGAGCATGAGGCAAATACACCCACACACAGCAGTAGACATAAAGTCTTAAATGAAAGAAATTCTTTTTTCATTGATAACAAGTTATTGGTTTAAAATATTGATCATACTACAGGCGAAAACAGCAGCTGTTTCTGTACGAAGCCTACTATCCCCTAGGCTTATGGGTTGAAAGTCGTACTTGAGAGCCAAGTCAATTTCCTCAGGGCTGAAATCACCTTCAGGTCCTATAAGAATTAAAGCATTGGATCCTGGTTTATAAGCATTTTTTAGGAGTAGTTCATTGCCGTCATAGCAGTGTGCTATAAACTTCTGACCATCAAAAGGCTGACTTATAAACTCTTTAAAACTCAGCATCCCATGAAGTTTAGGTAAATGAGCACGCTTGGACTGTTTCATAGCCGAAACTAGAATCTTCTCTACTCGATCGTCTTTGATTACCTTTCGCTCAGAGAATCGACAGTTTAGGAATGTTAGTTCCGATAAGCCAATCTCGGTACATTTCTCGGCAACCCATTCGTTGCGATCCATATTTTTAGTAGGCCCCATCGCCAAATGAATAGATACAGTAGAGGGTGGAACCTCAGTAGTCTTTAAAATATTAAACAGGCATTTTTTAGGACTTGACAGTGCTATCTCGGCCTCGTATAAGCCTCCTAACCCATCGACTAAATCAATTCGATCTCTTTCAACCAGGCGTAGAACCCTAGAACAATGACGAGCTTCCTCTAGAGGAAGCTCATTACTTTTTAATATATCGGGTGTATAAAATATTGGCATAAAAATTTATTCTAATTCGGCTATTTGGTCTCTCAAAACAGACGCCAACTCATAATCTTCCTGACTGATGGCCTTGTCTAACTGATTTTGAAGGTCTTCTTTTGATGGAGTAAGAGGTTTTGGCTCATCAGTGAGCATAACCTTATCAACATCAAGAACAACTTCAATACTCTCAGCCTCTAAGATTTCCTGATCTATATAAATAGGAACATTAAAACGTAGGGCTAAGGCTATCGCATCAGAAGTTCGTGAATCAACTCGCGTAAACTGATTTTCCTTATTTAGATAAATATGCGAAAAATAGATTCCACCTTCTACCTTATAAATCACAACACGAGTCAAGTTTCCATCCAAAAACTGAATGCAAGTAGTCATCAAGTCGTGAGTCAAAGGGCGTAAGTTAGGAATACCATTAAGTGCACAAGAGATGGAATAAGCTTCTTTCTCACCCACAATAATGGGTATTTGTTGTTTATCCGTATCATCTAATTTCTCCAATAGTAGCACGTAGGCTCCCACTTTAGATTGGCTTTCAAAAACCTGTTTTACTTTTAACTCAACTTCGTTCATCTCAAATTTTAATTTTTTCTGGGTTGTGTTTATATTTAAAGAACATAGCAAATAGCACGGTTACTACTAAAGCGTATGCGGCAAATACAAACCATGAATTTGGCCATCCAATATAATCTACAACAGCCCCTGCAGCATATGATCCTAAAAATGCACCAAAACCGTTGGTCATAATCATAAATAAACCCTGAGCACTCGAGCGAATGGAGTGATCCGTTTCGTTGTCAATAAATAGAGAACCAGATATATTAAAGAAGTCAAAAGCAACTCCATAAACTAACATCGAAAGTACCAACATCCACACACCTTCTCCTGGGTTTCCTGTACCTAAAAGGCCGAAACGTAATACCCAAGCAAACATACTTATCAACATAACATTTTTTATTCCAAATCGTTTAAGGAAAAATGGAATTAACAAAATACAGAGTGTCTCAGAAACCTGAGATAGTGATATTAATGTATTGGCATGGGTTACACCAAAAGTGTCTTTATAGGCAGCTATACCGCCAAAATGTTGTGTTAGGTAGTCGTTTGCAAAAGCATTGGTAATCTGAAGAGATACACCAAGTAGCATACAGAAGATAAAGAATATAGCCATTCTCTTTTGCTTAAACAGCGAGAATGCTTTTAAGCCAAAAGCCTCAACCCAGCTCTGTTGCTCAGAGGGTTTAACCGTTTCACAGTTGGGTAAGGTAAAGGAGTAAACAGCCAGTATTAAGCCAAAAGTAGCGGCAACATAAAGTTGCTTATATGTACTCGTATAGCCTAAAAATTCGACTAAGTTCATTGATATTACAAACCCTACAGTTCCCCAAACCCGAATAGGTGGGAAATGTTTGACCGTATCGAGTCCCGACTTGGCCAAGGAAGCATAAGCTACGGAGTTGGACAGTGCAATGGTCGGCATATAAAAAAACACCGATAAAAGAACATAAGTATACAAGGGGGTATACGTCGTTTCTTGGGCTGCCATAATAAGCAAGACCGCACTTATCAAGTGACTGATCCCAAGCATCTTTTGTGCAGGGATCCAACGATCAGCAATAATCCCAACTATAGCGGGCATAAATAACGATGCTATACCCATGGTGGCATAAAAGCTACCAATCTCTCTACCTGTAAAACCTAATGTTCCACTAAGGTATCCTCCAAACGAAATTAGCCACGAACCCCAAATTGCATATTGCAAAAAGTTCATGATTATCAAGCGATGCTTTATACTCATAGATGCGTTTTTTAGACAAAAATTAGACCTTATGTATAGCTACAAATGTAACCAAATATTTTTTAAGTAAATAGATCTTTCAATATCTATTTTAACTTTCCTTTAAAGTAGTAAAAACTTAGTTATAGGTCAAGTTATCGCTATTTATTTGTGTATTATCGCATTGACATACATCGGCATAATGAATCTGAAAATAGAATGGAGGTTTAAAACAAACGAGCTAGTCGCAGCCTTGCTCCGACTTACTGGTAAGAAGCAAGGGAGTAAGTTCTTTAGAATTCGCAACTTGGAAGAAACAGAAGTTGCTTTGGGGTAGGTACAAAAAAAAAATTGATTGTCTCACGACAACCAATCTTTGTTAACCTTAAATCTAATACCATGAAAAACACAGTACAAATATAAAGATATATGCTTTATAACACAAGTTTGCGCTTGTTTTTACCAACTTATTTAACCTGACTTAACGGGTTTTACAGTTTATATAATAAATCACTCAACATAAAGAACCAAACCCTTAAGATATTCTCCCTCGGGATGATAAACACTTACGGGGTGATCTGCAGGTTGAGTCAACTGGTGCAAAACTCTTACCTTACGTTTTGAGATAGCCGCTGCTGAGAAAATCATAGTTCTAAAATCATCTTTAGAGACAACTTGAGAACAAGAGAAAGTGAAAACAATTCCACCTGGGCGAATTTTCTCAAAAGCTTTAGCGTTTATCTTTCTGTATCCTTGAAGCGCATTACGAAGTGCACTACGGTGTTTAGCAAAAGCTGGAGGGTCGAGAACGATCAAATCGTATTCACTACCCATTCGGTCTAGATATCTGAAGGCATCTTCAGAAAAGGCTTCGTGACGAGGGTCTTGACCAAAATTTAATGCAATGTTCTCATTAGTTAAGTCTATGGCTTTAGCCGAACTGTCAACTGAATGAACCAATTCAGCTCCACCACGCATAGCGTAGAACGAGAATCCTCCTGTATAACAGAACATGTTTAAGACTGCATGACCAGCTGCATATTTTTCAAGCAATGCACGGTTGTCTCTTTGATCAATAAAGAACCCTGTTTTTTGTCCTTTTAGCCAGTCGACATGAAACTTTAATCCGTTTTCCACAGCAACGTTATTTTCATCACCGCCAAGCAAAAAGCCATCAGTTGGATCAAGCTCTGCTTTAAAAGGAAGAGTTGTTTCTGATTTATAATAGACATTCTTCACAACACCATCGGTTGCTTTAAGAATAGACTCAGCTAGGATATTACGCATAAAGTGCATCCCTACTGAATGGGCTTGCAAAACTGCAGTCTCACCATAGACATCAACAATCAGACCAGGAAGGAAATCGCCCTCACCATGAATCAAACGGAACGTATTATTGACTGGATTATCAGCCAAGCCAATTGTTTTACGAAGCTCATAAGCTGCTTTAATACGTGTAAGCCAAAAGTTATCATCAATAGGCTCATCATCAAAACTTAAAACTCGAATAGCAATACTTCCTATCTGATAATGACCTTTTGCTATAAATTCGTTCGAGGCGGTATAAACATCAACTAAGTCTCCCTCGTCTGGCTTGCCGTCAATTTTGGCAATTGCCCCTGAAAATATCCAAGGGTGGAAACGTTGTAATGACTGTTCTTTCTTGGGTTTTAAAAACACTTTATGTGTGGTCATAATTCTATATAATAGATAAAAAAGTAATTATTTATTTGTATTTAGCTCGGTTTGAACCTCAGGAGCTAGCGTATAGTTACCTTTGGCTTTGAGTTCTTCGAGGAGTTTATAGATACGCAGACAGCTCCAAGCATCCATTGCAGCATAACGCTTTTGAGCTTCAGAAAGCTCGGGTGCCTCCCAATTGGATAAACGCTGAGCCTTAGATATTCGCTCTCCAAACAGTATTGCGTAAAGCTTTTGGAGACTCTTGTCTTTAATACCGAAAGGCTTAATAAACTCCTGAAGATCAATACAACTAGCTTGTTTAAAAGGTGCTCGTTTGCGCAACATTAAAAAATCGTCACGAAGCGATAGCCCAATTTTCTTAATCCTAGGATTTTCTAGAAGTTCTACGAGTTCGGGCATTAATCCAAGACTGTTTAGTCTAAACAGAAAGCAGGTTGATTCAGAAGAGATTTGAAGTAGAGCTACCTTATGCGAAATACCTTTAACAAAAGCTGGGCGTGTTTCACTGTCAATCCCCAATAATGGCTGCTCATTGAGGTGTTTTAGAGCCGAAACAGCATCAGCTTTAGTCTGGACAACCTCGATTGCTACAGAGAATTTAGCTTCGGGAAGTTGCTTCATTTGTTCTTTTGAAATGCTTCTGTGTAATATCATTTTATTATTTTCAATAGTTAAAATAGAAGATCATCTTCGAAGGGTTCTTCGTTATAAAGATCTTCATCATCACCCTCTGGGTTAGTTGTATTATACTTGATGTCGTGCAAAGCTCTTAGTGAATTAACTAAGCGTTGCCCCCAGTATTCAGCAAAATTATTCTTGCATCTTACCAATGCATCGTGCATGGTTTGGTTAAAGCCAAGCTGAAAGATAAACACAAAATTCTTTAGATCTTGATAAATATCGGCTAAGTCTTCCGAAACATTTTTCTTGATTGGAGTATCACTATAACGCATTTCGGGAAGAAACACCTCAAGATAGTCATCCTTGTCCGCCAAAACCGAAGCTATATTTATTCGAATAATCTCATAAACCTCTTCGGATACGAAGTGTTCCAAATCTTCTTCTTCAATAGCTACACAAGGGGGTAAGAGATTGGCCTTAAGATAGAGTAGAGGCAACATTTTTAACGAAGTATCTACAAACTCGTCTTTGCTTAAAGTCTCGGTTCTCTCAAGAAAACCACAGGTTTCAGCAGCAACAGTGACAAACTCGATCACGTTTTTATCAAAAATAACAAGGCTATCTTTTTCCATTAGGTAATTGTAATTATTTGGACAAAGGTAAGAAAAACTAATGATAGCTAATAAAAAGGTACAGCCTTTAACTATACTTAGAAGATAGTTTTAGACGAAGTTTTATGACTCAAGGGTTTTAGATTTAATCCAAACCCAACCCTGAATTGCAATATTCAGATTATATTTGTATTGTTTAATATAAAGATTGTATCTTAAATAATTACTACTTTTGCACAAAGTAAATCAAATAAAAATCAGGCAATGGCAAACTCCATATCCGACGACAATACAACAGAATCAACCTCTTGGATCAAAAGAATAAAGGCTTTTTTAGGCAATGAAATTGTACATTTCATTTTCGGCCTATTCTTAATTATGTTTACGTTATACATGCTCATAACTTACCTCTCTTTTTTTATAACTGGGGGGGCAGATCAGAGCATACTCGAAAACTTAAATGAAGCGGGTTTAAATGCTGCTGACAAAGAAGTTAATAATGCTGGAGGTGAAAAAGGTGCACAACTAGCCAATTGGCTAACTAATGGAACATTTGGTGCAGCTTCGATTTTTATTATCGCATTTACGGCTGCTGCAGGTATTCGCCTGATGAAAGTTAGAGCATTAAACATGTGGAGGTGGTTTATTGGCAGCAGCATGTTGCTTATTTGGTTTTCAATATTTCTGGGTTACTATTTCTTTGACCTCTATAAAGACACTTATTTCTATTTAGGAGGTAAGCACGGCTATCACACCAGTGAATGGCTTAGCGCTCAAATTGGAGCTAGTGGATTAACTATCCTTTTGGTGATTACAGCACTCTACATGATAATATTCTTCAACAAAAAGTTTATTCATCAGATTCGAGATTTCTTCAAGGGCAAGTACTTCCCAAAAATGAAGAGAAACCAAGACAAGAAGAACGAAGACAAACAGGATACCTTAGCCGATGACGGTGGATTTACACCAGAAGACGATGAGAGCAGTTCTGCAAACTTCATTCAAGAGTTTACACCAGCAGCGAAGACTGAGCCAACTTCAACTTTACCAAAAACACAAGAAAAAGAAGAGGACAAGCCAACTTGCAATAACGAAATAGAACTAACCCTAAATCCTCAAAAGAAACCAAACAAGCCGCAAACTGGCGAAGTGAGTTTTGAGGTATCGGGAACCACTACTCCACATCAGGAACCTGCCCCTACTCAAGATGGCCCCTCATTTGAGGTTGAAGCCAAACAAGACGATTTGGTGGGTTCTCTTAACCAACCCTACAACCCCAAACTCGACCTAGAACATTACAAATTCCCTACGCTCGACATGATGAAGTTCTTCGAAAATAACGAACCAACCGTTAATATGGAAGAGCAGAATATGAATAAAAATAAGATTATCAATACACTCCGAAGTTTTGGTATTGAGATTACGACCATAAAAGCCACAGTCGGCCCTACAGTGACCCTCTACGAAATTACACCAGAACAAGGGGTGCGTATTTCTAAAATCAGAGGGCTTGAAGACGATATTGCCTTAAGCTTAGCAGCACTAGGGATACGTATTATTGCACCAATTCCAGGCAAGGGAACCATCGGTATTGAGGTACCAAACGAGAACCCAAAAATCGTATCGGGACAATCCATTATCGGTAGCAAAAAATTTCAATCCTGTACCTACGACCTACCCATTGCATTCGGAAAGACTATTACAAACGAGGTATTTGTGGTCGACTTATGCAAGATGCCTCACGTGCTAGTAGCTGGAGCAACGGGGCAAGGTAAATCAGTAGGGCTAAATACGATCATTACTTCCCTACTCTACAAGAAACATCCTGCCGAATTGAAGTTTGTCTTGATTGACCCTAAAAAGGTTGAGTTTAGTATTTACTCGGCCATTAAGCACCACTACCTAGCGCAACTACCAGACGCTCAAGACCCTATCATTACAGATGTTACCAAAGTGGTCCAAACACTTAACTCGGTTTGTATTGAGATGGATAGTCGTTACGACTTGCTAAAGATTGCAAAGGTGCGTAACATTAAAGAGTACAATGAGAAGTTTATCAACAGAACATTGAACCCTGAGAAAGGACATAAATTCATGCCCTACATCGTGGTAATCATTGATGAGTTTGGTGATTTAATTATGACTGCTGGTAAAGAGATAGAGTTACCAATTGCACGTATTGCACAGCTGGCTCGTGCAGTAGGTATCCATATGGTTATAGCGACACAACGTCCTACAACAAATATTATTACAGGAACAATTAAAGCTAACTTCCCGGCTCGTGTAGCCTTTAGGGTATCGTCAATGATGGACTCAAGAACCATTTTAGACCGCCCAGGGGCCAATCAACTTATTGGTAAAGGTGATATGCTATTCCTACAAGGAGCAGATCCCATTCGTGTACAATGTGCCTTTATTGATACCCCCGAGGTCGAAAATATCACGAAGAATATTGCTCAACAACAGGGTTACACCACTCCTTTCTATCTGCCTGAATACACCTCCGAAGAGAGTAAAGCAGCACTCGGAGAGGTTGATCCAAGCCGCTTAGACCCCTTATTCGAAGAGGCTGCTCGAATGATTGTTATACATCAGCAAGGTTCAACCTCACTGATTCAACGAAAATTCTCTATTGGCTATAACCGAGCAGGTCGAATAATGGACCAGTTAGAGAAGATGGGAATCGTTGGTCCAAGTGAAGGCAGTAAAGCACGCCAAGTTTTCTGTCAAGATGAGATGGATTTGGAGCAACGTTTGAACAATTAACAATTAGAATCGTTATAAGTAAGCATATGAAAACATGGGTAACACTGGGGTTAATTATCTTGTCATTTACGACAGGGTTCTCACAAAAAGACAAAGAAGCTAAAAACCTCCTCGACAGAACAACAGCACTGTTTACGGAAGATAAAGGAGTGGAAGTTTCTTTTAATACGTCAAGTTATCAACAGGGTGTACTTAAAGGTAAAACCGAAGGCAAACTCTATCTAAAGAAAGAGAGCTTTGTGATTCAGACCACTGAGATGCAAACTTGGTATGATGGAAAAACCCAATGGAGTTTAATCTTTGAGATGGAAGAGGTTAATGTATCGAACCCAACCGAAGAAGAGCTCCAACAGATCAACCCTTATCGACTCTTAAATTTATATCGTAAAGGATACTCCTACCAACTAGGGGAGAAAATTGCAGATCGTCAAGAGGTTGTGCTTAAGGCTCAAGACAAGAATAAAGAGTTTCAAACCATTACCGTGTGGGTAAACACCAAACTCTATGAACCTAGTTCGTTCGAGGTTGTTCTAAAAGATGGTACGGTCAATAAAGTGGGAATTAAACAAATCAAAAAAAACTTGATACTAAAGGATGGTCTCTTCAAGTTCCACGAATCACAGTACCCCGATGCTGAAATTATTGATTTACGTTAAACAAAATATAAAGAAAAGATATGGCAAACATAGAAAAAGTGAGATGCTTAATTATTGGTTCTGGCCCTGCAGGGTACACTGCTGCTATTTATGCAGGTCGTGCTAATATTGCACCTGTGATGTACGAAGGACTTCAACCAGGTGGACAATTAACTACTACTACTGAAGTTGAAAACTTCCCTGGATATCCAGAAGGAATTACTGGCCCAGAACTAATGGAAGATCTTAAAAAACAAGCTGAACGCTTTGGAGCAGATATTCGTTTTGGTCTAGCTACTAAAACAGATTTATCTAAGGCTCCTTACAAAGTTACTATTGATGATGACAAAGTAATCGAAGCTGATTCTATTATTATTGCAACAGGTGCGACTGCAAAATACCTCGGACTTGAGGATGAAAAGAAATACATGGGTATGGGCGTTAGTGCTTGTGCTACTTGTGATGGTTTCTTCTACCGAAAGAAAACAGTTGCTGTTGTTGGTGGTGGAGACACAGCTTGCGAAGAGGCACTTTACTTAGCAGGACTTGCAGATAAAGTATATTTAGTTGTTCGTAAGCCTTTCTTACGCGCATCTAAGATAGTACAAGAACGTGTAAGCAATAATCCTAAGATTGAACTATTGCTCGAACACAACGCTGTTGGACTCTATGGAGACAAAGGTGTTGAAGGTGTTCACTTGGTAAAAAGAATGGGCGAAACAGACGAAGAGCGCTACGATTTACCTATTGATGGCTTCTTCCTTGCAATTGGTCATAAACCCAATTCAGATATCTTCAAACCATTCATCGAGACAGATGAAATTGGCTATATCAAAACAATTGACAAATCACCTAAGACTACTGTACCTGGTGTATTTGCTGCTGGTGATGTTGCTGACCCACATTACCGCCAAGCTATTACTGCAGCAGGCACAGGTTGTCAAGCAGCGTTAGAGGTTGAAAGATACTTATCAGAAAAAGGTTTGTAGGTCTAACATATAGACTTTACTTCTAAATAATAAAACCCCCGTTCATTGAACTCCTAGAGTTTAGATGAACGGGGGTTTTATTATAGTAACCTAAACCAGTTGGTCTTTAGGGTAATTAATCAGATAAAGATTTTCTGTCGATCGAGTAAATGCTGTATATAGCCAACGCAGATAATCGGATGTCAATCCATCGGGGTTAACATAACCTTGATCCAAAAACACATTCTTCCACTGCCCACCTTGCGCTTTATGCCCCGTAATGGCATAAGCATATTTTACTTGCAAAGCATTAAAATGGGGATCATCTTTGATCTTTTTATAGCGCTCACGTTTTAACGAAATATCTTGATAGTCTTCGAGCACAGCATGAAAAAGTTTTTCTTGTTCAGCTCTTGAAAGAGCAGCTGTTTCGGTATGCAAAGCGTCAAGTAGAAGTTTCACATCCATCTCATAATTATTTTGATCGGGAAAAGAGACCGTAGCATCGGCAAATCGAAAACCATACAACTCATAAGTTCCGCGAAGTCGAACAATCTCAATAATCTCACCATTGGCGATAAACTCCATACCTTTATGCTCTTTAGCCCAAAAGTAATTGTTCTTATTGACCATCAATAAGTCGCCTGTGTTGAGTTCATCTTCACGGTAAAGCACGGTAGAACGAATTCCTTTATTGTACAAATTAGCTCTTTTGTTCGACCGACAAATCACGATAGACTCCCCCATTCCATCTCGACTATAAGCGGAGTTTATCTCTTCTATCAAATCCATCCCTGAGATGTTTTTAATATCTGTAAAGTCGTGCAAGTCAATCTTCGGAAGCTCAAGACTATCTTCTGAGGCCAATTGATTTCGAAGCTGAGTTGCATTAAACAAAATACCCGAATCGCGATCTTGACGAACAACATCAGTGAGCTCAAACTCTGTAATATCTAAATTGTAACTCTCGAGCTGCGAGGCAGATAGAGCAGGGCTTTGCTCCTCTCCAACAGGAGGAAGCTGAGCTGTATCACCCATCAAGATCAACCGACAATTCGTTCCACTATAAACATAGCTAATCAGGTCATCAAGTAACCTACCCGAACCAAATGAAACACCCCCATAACCTTGATTAGCAATCATTGAAGCTTCATCAACGATAAAAACTGTATGCCCGTGAAGATTAGGAGATAACTCAAAGTTACTCTCATCACTACCAAACTGTTTTTCTCGATAAATCTTTTTATGAATTGTGAAAGCAGGATAATCTGCATAGAGGGAAAAGACTTTAGCAGCTCTACCTGTAGGTGCTAAGAGAACAACCTTTTGCTTAAGCTCCAACAAGGTCTTTACTAATGCTCCAACCAGCGAGGTCTTACCAGTACCGGCATAACCTCTAAGTAAAAACAGCTGATTTAACTTCACGCTCGTTAAATACTGTGAGAATAACGTAATTAACTGATCTTGCTGGGAAGTTGGAGTATGTTCAAAGTTTTCTTTTATTTTTTTAGAGAAAAAAGTATATATCATCATATTAGCTAGAAAAAGTTTTTCCTTTCTATCGTTTTATCGATTAATTTATTCTAAATTTGCACATACGAATATAAACTAAAAATAATACATATCATGAAGAAAGTAACCAATGTCGTATTAGCGGTATGTGCGGTAGTTTTACTTTACATGTGCTATTCGAGTATCATGGGACCAATTAATTTCGAGAAGGAAAAAGCCAAAAGAGAGAAAGCGGTTGTTGCTCGATTAATCGATATTAGAGAAGCACAGCTTGAATACCGCAAGCAATTTAATCATTATGCTAATGAATTCGATAGTTTAATTGATTTTATTCAGAATGGTTACCTACACACCGTAGTTAAAGAAGGTGAATTAACAGACGTACAGAGAGAAGCTGGTATTACTGAAACTAAAGCTGTTGCAATGATCAACAAAGCTAAGAAAACTGGCGACTGGAAGGAAGTTGAGAAAAACGGCTTAACAAACTTCAGACGTGATACAATCAACGTTCCTGTATTGAGCAGTTTATTCCCTAAAAACTTTAAAGCAGACTCAATTCAATATGTACCTTTCACTGAAGGTGCTAAATTCGAGCTTTCGGCTAAAGTTGATACAATACAATCTGGTCCTGCTAGATTCTTCCAAGCACAAACTCCTTACCAAGTTTACCTAAAAGGTCTTGACGAGCAAGAAATCAATAACATGATTTACATGCGTCAACAACTTGACAGATACCCTGGATTACGTGTTGGATCTATGGAAGAGCCTATCACAACAGGAAACTGGGAGTCTCTATAGTCATAGAGTACAATATAACGCTGCTTAAGCGAGCAGTTTAAACTTTAAGATATGTCTCCATTAACTACTATTCAAAAAGTGGATTTTAGCAAATCGGAACAATATACATTATCCATCCGTATTAATACGGATGGATTTTCTTTTTCTATATTTAATCCCATAGCAGAGAATCCTTCTACTTTATTTAAATTAAGCATTAACCCCAAACAACCCCTAATTGCTAACTTCAAGGATAAAGTCACTAACTACCCCTTCCTTAGTCAACTGTATAAACGAGTGAATATTGTCATTGGCGACACTAAAGCAATAGTACACCCAACAGCCTTATTTACATCGGAGATAGCTGAAGAACTTTATTTTTATGGACAGAAGGTATTGTCTCCCAATACCAAAATAGTTTATAACAATATCGAGACGAGCAAATTAACAGTCATTTACGGCATCAATAAAGGGTTATATAAGTTTCTTAACGAACACTTTAGAAACCCACGTTTCTTCTCACAAACGACACCTTTACTGGCCTACTTTGCTCAAAGAAGCAAAGAAAGTGCGACCTTAAAGATGTTCGTGCAATTCCAACGCGATGCCATACATATATTTTGCCTCAACAGAGGTAAACTAACATTAACAAACTCATTTAACACCTCAGAAATTAGCAATCAAGTCTATTATATACTCTATATATGGAAACAACTAAACTACGAGCAACAGCGTGATGAGTTATATCTTTCGGGTGCACTAGGCGATAAAGAAGAGCTCATCAAACAGCTAGAAAAGTATATACAACATCTATCAATCATAGATACACCCGATTTTATCGATTTAAAAGCAATAAATTTATGCGAGTTATAAGCGGTCTTTACAAACGTAAAATGTTTACAGTCCCTAAAAATTTCAAGGCAAGACCTACAACAGATTTTGCCAAAGAAAACCTATTTAATGTGCTAGTGAACAACTATATTGACTTCGATTCCGAGAACATTACTGCCTTAGATTTATTTGCAGGCACAGGAAGTATCAGCATTGAGTTATTATCTCGTGGGTGTCAACAAGTAGTAAGTGTTGAGAAAGATCCCAAACACTTAGCCTTTATTCGTAAAGTTATGGATGAGGTTAAAACAGACAAATGCATTCCTATTCGAGCTGATGTATTCAAGTTTATTGGCAAATCACACCAAGCATTTGATTTTATATTTGCTGACCCTCCTTATGAGCTCAAAGAGATGGAGACAATCCCTCAACGAATATTCGATGCTGGTATGCTTAAGAAAGGTGCAATACTAGTATTTGAGCACGGAAAAGATCACGACTTTTCACAACATCCATTCTTCATTGACCACCGAATCTATGGAAGTGTTAACTTCTCTATATTCAGAGAGCAAGAATAGAGAAGATTAAAGCATCGGGGAAAGAATACGAACAATAGATTCGAGTACCCGAACTCTTAATGGGCGCTTTGCCCAGTTTTTGTAGAATATCTCTTCACAGTGGTGCTGATCTTGCAGAAATATATTCTTAAGCTCTATAGCCGCCTTCTTATCATACATAAAGGCATTAACCTCGAAATTATGTTCAAAGCTCCTAAAGTCGATATTTGTAGTGCCTACACTAGCCAATAAGTCGTCTGATACAAGAGTTTTAGCATGCAAGAATCCTGGTTCATAGAGATAGCAGCGTACACCAGCCTTCAACATATCATCAAGAAAAGATCTTGAACCCAAATAAGTCAACTTACTATCCCCTCGCTTGGGAATCATCAACCGAACATCCACACCAGCAAGTGCTGCTGTTTTTAGAGCAACCTGCACAGGTTCTGTTGGTAAGAAATAGGGGGTTTGGATATAGAAGTACTCCTTTGCCTGCCCAATGGCCAAAATCATACCTTGCATAATTTCACGCCAAAGCCCAATGGGTTCACTCGTCACAATCTGACAAAGTGTAGTACCTGCATTATCAATATGCGGGAAGAACTTAGCCGAAGACAGTAATGTATGGTCAACAAAATACCAGTCGACCAAGAAAGCAGTCTGAAGACCATGAACAGCCTTACCTTTGATCATAATGTGAGCATCTTTCCAAGTTCCACCCCACTTTAGACCTTTAATATAGCGATCGGCAATATTCATTCCTCCCACAAACCCTACTTGTCCATCAATTACCACAATCTTGCGATGGTTACGATAATTGACCTTACTTGTAAATAGTGGAAAGCGAACTTTAAGATAGGCGCGCACCTCAATGCCTGCATAGCGCATTTCATCAAAAAACTTATTGGGTACGCTCCAACAACCCACATCATCATAGATCACACGAACGGTTACACCTTCTTTGGCCTTATCAATTAAGACATCACGTATCAAATGCCCCAAAGCATCATTTTCAAAAATATAATAGTTTAGGTGGATATGTTCTTTAGCCTTGTAGAGCTCCCTTATCAGGCTTTGAAATTTATCAGCTCCATTGGTATAAAAAGAGATCGCATTGCCCTCATAAGGAAAAGACTGGTTAATTCGTTTGAATAAAGAGACCAACGTCTGATAAGAGGTTGGCAGTTCAATGGATTCTTGAGCCAAGTACTGACCTCTGGGCTTTTTGAGAAGGTTACCATAGCTCTTATTATTTATGATGCGCTCTCGTCGCTGATCTTGTCCAAAAAAGAAGTAGATAATCAGCCCTATAAAAGGAACGAAAATAAGCACAAGCAACCACGCAATTGTTTTAAGGGGATTACGGTTATCTAGTATCAAAACAAAGATAGTCCCCAAAATAATTGTGAAGTAAATGATATTAAATAAAGTCCCTGCTAAATTAACAAAGGCAAAATTCCACTCAATCATATCTGTACAGCTTATAAACAAATGTAAATAAAAAGCGACTGAAACAACTATAAGTTAACAGATATTATACCTCTGATCAGTAGTGTCGTACTCTTCTGGGCCCCCCTCTACCAGGGCGACCTCCCTCGTTTGGCTGCTTTCCCCCTCCAAAGGTGTTGAGTTTGTAGATAAAGTGCACCATAAAGAAGTTGGTAATTTCGTTGTACTCCGTGTCTTGACGCATACTAGCCGATATAGAACGAGAAAGGTTACTACGTTGTTTCAAAATATCGAACATTTGTACACTAATCGTTGCCTGTTTACTCTTTAAGAAGTTCTTAGAAAGCTCTATGTTCCAGATTAACTCGTTACGGTCTAAACCCTGACTATATCCCGACTTGATAGCATAAGTTGCATCGGTCGAAAAGCTAAGATCCCAAGGGATTTTGATGTTAGAGTTAACCATAAAATTGTAGTCAAATGTCTCCCTATCACTTTGCGATTGCATTGTATTGGATATTTTAGAATATCGCACACCAGGATTAAGCCCCATTTCGAACCAATCGTTACGGAAGTTCAAATTCAAGTTTTGATTAAGCCTCAGGTTTCGCGTGCTGTTCTTTTCGGCTTCACTCTTAGGGTCGAGCGACATATAACCAACAATATTATTGTAGTTAAGTCGAGAGTTCGTAGCAAAAGTAAACTTTTTGTTTTTAAATGGTGTGGTAAAGTTAAATGAACCACCTGCACTCCAGTTGCCGTTAATGTTTTCGGGACGAGTTGTTTTCCCCCCAGTTTCGGGATCATAAACTACCATTGTACTCACGCTATTCATCGTGTTTCTAAAATAAGCGTGAGCAGAAATACTACGTTGAGACTTAGAGAAATAGGTATTGTAAAAAGCCATAAAGTAATTGACGTAACCGGGTTTTAAACCAGGATTACCCTCACGAATATTCAGAGGATTCGTAACGTCTTTAATCGGAATCAGGTCGAGCATACTGGGTTGCTGTGTATTACCTCGATATATAACCCTCAAGAAACTTTGCTTGTGAAACTGATACTTCAAATTAAAGGTTGGAGTAAAGTTGACTACCGTACGCACTGTATCAATTAGCTTTTTAGACTGATCGTACTGAAGTCTGTTTTTTTGAGGTTGAAGAGTGAAACCAATATTATAGTTATACTTCTCACGAACCGTATTAAACTTCAAGCTAACCTCATGGTTGTCGTAATAGTTGCGAGCAAGTTTACTCAAGTCAGGATCAAAGTAGTCAGTAATATCATCACCCTCGAGATAGTTCTCCAGCCGGTAACTCCTACGATCTGACTTATTATAAGTCTTATTATAACTATAAGAGAATTGTAAAAAACGCTGTGTAAATATAGGTTCCGAATAATTAACTTCAACCTTATAGCTGTAGTTATCATTAGTGTTTTTAGTCAAGAGATCACGTTCATTACGCTTATCTGTCTTATAATATTCAATCAGCGAATAGTCGTTTCCATCGGTCTTGCTATCTCCATAAGAGAAGTTTAAGTTTACACCTATATTTCTTCCTTTATCGCTAAGCCTTCTATTGACAAGCATATTGGTACCAAAACCCAGGTTATCACCTTTACTGTTCGAGTAGGTTGTACTTTTGTTTATAGCCTGACCGTCTTGAAGCATTTGCTCCCAATGCTCAAAATTGTCAATATCTCCAGTTAGTGTCTCTCCATCACCATGACGCTTAGTCTTAGAATAATTAACCCATGGAAGAAACATAATATTCGTCATTGAGTCGGGCTTCCACTCCACACGAAAATTAGAGCTAAACCGTTTATCACGATTTATGTCGTTAGAATAGCCCTTCGAATAAGACGATCCACTTTGGAGAAAGGTCTCTGCTGTAGTTTGTGACTGTGTGTCGCGCTCAGAGTCTCTAAAATCAACACTTCCACCAAGCTCAACTTTCTTTCGTGTAAGACTAAAGTTAATACCTCCCGACTTTGTATCCTCCATTCCTCCACCACCATACCAGCGACGTCCACCTCCAACAGAGGCATCACGTACGTTGTTAAAGTTAAAGACTCCCGTTAGTTGGTCTCCATCAACAAACCTATTAAGCATTCCTTTAGCAGTATATCGGTCGTGATTACCTGCTGCAATATCAGCATTACCAAACCAACCTTGGTTCTTACCCTTCTTAACGGTTAGGTCTAAAACAGTTTCTTCTTCTCCGTCATCAATCCCTGTAATTCGAGTTTTGTCACTCTTTTTATTATAAGATTTAATATTGTCAATAATATCAACTGGTAAGTTTTTCAACGCTAAATCGGGATCTTTGGTAAAAAACTCTTTACCATCAACCATAATTTTGGTTATTTCTTGACCATTAATAGTGATTTTACCCTCATCATCGACCTGTGCTCCTGGTAATTTCTTAACAAGCTCCTCAAGCATCGCATTTTGGGATACACGATATGCAGAGGTGTTAAAAACCAATGTATCTGCCGATACTGTAACCTGCGGAGCTTCTGCAGTAACTTCTGCTCCAGTTAAGAGAATGGCATCAGAGTTCATTTTTATCTTACCCAAGTTCGTTTTTTCTTTTAAAGTCGACTTGGATACCGACTGTGTATAAGGTTTATACCCTACATAAGACACCTTAACTAAGTAATTTGCGGCATTTAATCCAGGCAAGAAAAACTTACCGTTGGAATCCGTCATCACTCCCTTAACAAAGGTACTATCAGGTAGAGTCAAAAGTTGCACAGTAGCACCTTCAACCATCTCATCAAACTCTTCATCAATGACTTGACCGTAGATTTCATATTTCCTCGACTGACCAAAAACAGAGAAACTCAGAGATAAGAAAGCCGCAAAGAGCAAAATTTTATTTATGGAAATCATAAATTAGGGTATATCTAGTTAGTAACGTTTGTCTATTAGACTTGCATTAACTTAAAAGGTTTAAAAGATGTTCTGTTATTTATCGCTTAGAGATCGTAAAATACTCAAAACAAGCATTGCTTAAGATCAAAAATACAAGAAAGGAAGATCCGTCAGTATAAGTCAAATCTTGTGATATAATGTGCAGAAACATATCGGCAAAGAGATAAATAGTTGTAAGGATAAGACCAAATACAATTGATTTTTCTCTATACACACTCATAGAGGTTTTATTGTTGCGTTTGGCAAAAAGCATTAATAGCGCTCCAAAAATCAAAACCAACTTTACTGAAACCTTCACCAACAATAGGTTATCGTCTGTTAAGACATTTAGATAAAATAAGAGTAACGGAAATGACAAAGCAAAGATTAAAACTAAATAGCCCAAAGCTCTGCAATAGGATGGAAATAAAGCTCTCATAGATTCTGTTTATAAGTCGTTAGTCTTAACAAAGATAGCAAAAGGCCATATAAAACTCTGGGAAGAGAAGATTAATGCCGAGGAAACTCTTATTTTCAAAGCATAATTTCAATAATAAAGCTGTAAAACATATCTTTGTTATATTACTAAGAATTATTTTAAACCTCATGGAACGTCAATCTCTAATTATAACTACCAATCTTCGAGAAGATTTAACTCGTCAAATCGAAAGAATCAATCCTGATAAGATTTTTATTCTTACCGATACGAATACATACAAGCACTGTTTGCCTGCCATACAAGATCACCCACTTCTGCAAGAAGCGAATATCAGTACAATCCCCTCGGGCGATAATAATAAGACAATTCAGTCGCTAATGTTCGTATGGAAGAATCTTAGCTCACAGGGAGCTTCGAGAAGATCTTTGCTGATTAATATTGGAGGAGGGATGATTTCGGACTTAGGTGCTTTTGGTGCAGCGACCTTTAAGAGAGGAATGCATTGTATTAATATCCCAACAACCTTGTTATCCATGGTAGATGCTTCACTAGGTGGCAAGACGGGCATCAACTTCAATGGTTTAAAGAACGAAGTGGGTGCATTTTACGATGCCGATGCTGTTCTTATTGACATGCAGTTTTTAAAGAGCTTGGATAAAGAAAACAACTTATCAGGCTATGCCGAAATGCTAAAGCACGGACTTATCTATAAGGTGGAACACTATGACCAATTAATTAATTTTAGCTTCGATGCTCCTATTGATTATGAAACTCTGGCTATGCTGGTCGAAGAGTCAATTGCGGTTAAAGAGTTCTATGTAACACAAGACCCTCACGAAAAAGGATTACGAAAAATCTTAAACTTAGGTCATACAATAGGTCATGCTTTTGAGAGCCATGCCCTACATACCGACCGTCCAATATTACATGGTTATGCAATAGCGTGGGGCTTAATCTGCGAGCTTTATATAGCACATAAACAATGTGGTTTCCCACGTGAGGAACTAAAGCCAATCATCGACTTAATAAAATCCCGATACGGAGCCTTCTTTATTGAGTGCAAGGAGTACGAACAGCTTTATGAGTATATATTGCACGACAAAAAGAATACGAAAGGTGAAGGTATCATCAATATGCCACTACTCAAAAGCAGAGGTGAGGTTTCGCTTGATGAGGTAGTCGAAAAGGAACTTATTTTTGAGAGCTTCGACTTCTACAGAGACTTCATGGGGATATAATATACTTATAATGAATAGCTTACTTGATAAAAGAAATTATTTGTCAATCATAGTTTGTTATTCATTATTAAATGCATTAATTTCGCAATCGCAATACGAAAGTATAGCGGGGTGTGGCTCAGCCCGGTTAGAGTGCGCGTCTGGGGGGCGCGAGGTCGCTGGTTCGAATCCAGTCACCCCGACCATACAAAAACGGCAGTTAGATTAGTTTCTACCTGCCGTTTTTGTTAATATATAATTCTTAGCTTTCCGCTTCTCTACACAGGTATAGATCACAGATAATTTATTCAGCTAACAGTGAAATCGAATACATACATGTATGCCCCCTCTCCATCGGGACTATTAAATAAAAAACAATATTCTCCATTAGCTATAGGTTTATCAAAATATACTTTGTAAACTCCATCACGAACTTCCTCAAATTCAACCGCAGCATCTACATCATCTGCAGTTCCCATAGTCATCCCTGAATAAGCATTAATTTTACCAACAGAGAGTTCTCTTGTCTTTTTCTTCTTTTTAAACTTAGCCAAAATAATATCACTAGGGGTATCGGATGCGTAGAACATATAATATTTTATTTCTTGGCTCAACTTGACTTCATCCTGATAATAAAAGTAAAACACAGGTGTATTACTTACAACATTAGACGATGTTGCACCAGGATATATTTTTCTAATTGATGTACTAGCTATACCCATACTAAATGCTGACCCAAGTGTATTGACTTTAGTTTTAGTGTAGCGTATAGGTTCTATTTTCTTAAGCCCTAAATCTGTTTCATAATATACTCCGATGCTGTCTCTTTGTGCATATCCAATTAATGGAATGAGTATTGCTAGTGCAAATAATAGCGTTTTTTTCATAATCTTTATTTTTGTATATATTACTATGAGCTTACTTTAAGAAAAACAAGCAACAAACAGCATTAAATATAAACAAAGTAACACTATGAATCATAATATAAACACTAAACTTTCCTCCTTACTCCCACTAACCAAACGACTTACTCATTTGTCCTAAACCACCCTTTGGTTTTAACATAGATCAAGGACTTCTTGAATTAGGCCAATTAAAGGGCTTCTAAACTATTGTTATTCAGTCGAAGTTTGTACTTTTGCAAAATCTAAAAAAATGAATTGAGTTATGAACAAGGGGTTATTAGCCTTAGCTTTTGGGACTTTAGGGTTGGGAATTACAGAATTTGTAATGATGGGAATCCTTACGGATGTCGCTACTAACTTCAATATCGACATAAATACTGCAGGGAACCTCATCTCAGCCTATGCATTGGGAGTATGTTTTGGAGCTCCTATCCTTATTTTAGCAAGAAAAAACCCACTCAAACATATTCTACTTGCATTGGTGTCTATTATGGTAGTGGGAAATATAGCAGCTACTTTCGCACCCAATTACGAAACGTTATTAATTGCCCGTTTTTTCTCTGGCTTGCCTCATGGAGCCTATTTTGGAGTCGGATCTATTGTGGCCTCTAGCCTTGCACCCGAAGGTAAAAAGTCACTAGCAGTTGCCATAATGATTGCTGGTATGACTGTCGCTAACCTTATAGGAGTGCCACTAGGCACACTCTTAAGCCTTCATTTTTCATGGCGAATTATCTTCTTTTTTGTTGCTATTTGGGGCATTTGGGTATTCTACAGCATTTGGAAATGGCTACCACACGTCAACAGTCTACCCGACACAGGGATTAAGGGGCAGTTTGCTTTCCTGAAATCGCCTGCTCCATGGCTTTTGATTTTGGCAACCATGGTAGGTAACGGTAGTATCTTCTGTTGGTATAGCTATGTTACCCCACTCTTTACAAATGTCGCCGGATTTTCGGCCAGCTCAATGACCTATATTATGATTCTTGCAGGGTTAGGTATGGTAATAGGCAACTTAATTAGTGGACGACTATCGGATATCTACACCCCAAGAAAAGTAGCTCTTTGCGTACAAGGGATGGTTGTTTTTATCTTAATAGGATTATTTCTCTTCGTATCTCAACCGTGGATAGCCGTAATTTTATTGTTCCTCTCAACATCGGCTCTCTTTGCACTCTCAAGCCCTCAGCAAATCCTACTCATTAAGTTTTCAAAAGGAGGCGAATTACTTGGGGCAGCGAGTGTCCAAATCGCATTTAACTTAGGCAACGCTCTAGGTGCTTACCTAGGTGGTACGAGTATTGGTTTGGGATATAGCTACGAATACACAGCCTTGTTTGGAATCCCATTAGCCCTGATAGGATTTCTGGCTTTAGCTACATTTCGGAAACATTATGCTGGAACTAAATCTTAATTAAATTCAAATAAAACTGGAAGTTATATTACAGAGAAGTTATATCTTCGCTAAAAATAAACACAATATTACTATGCTACTCATTGCAATACTAGTTCCTTGGCTCTCTTTTTTTATGAGAGGAAAAATATTTGCAGGTCTACTCTGCCTCATACTACAAATAACCCTGATTGGGTGGTTGCCAGCTGCTATTTGGGCCGTATCATCGCGAGTACAAGCCAGAAATAGAGCAGATGTGGAAAGACTGGTTAGAGAACTTAACCGTCAAAAAACAAATTAAAATATTTATCGGTCTCTTGTTTTTTAAAAAATAAGCCTTATATTGCCAAAATAAAGAATTAAAGTTATGGGATTTAAGAACCAAAATATGCAAGCTATCATGATGATGTGGAGATTACTCTTCGCAAGGCTTGCCTATTCCCCAAACTTAAATAACTGACAGAAATAAATTTAAGATACGGATTAAGGAGTTCTTGCGAAAGCAAGGGCTCCTTTTTTTGTACCCAATAATTAAACCCAATAAAACAAAACGTTATGAGCAATTTAAATTTTGAAACCAAAGCATTACACCAAGGTCACGACAGTAAAAACACACAAGGAAGCCAAGCTGTGCCAATTTATCAAACTACTTCGTATGTGTTCAACGATGCTGATCACGCTGCTGGTGCATTTAATCTTTCAATCCCGACCTACATCTACACACGTCTTAACAACCCAACCAACGATGTATTAGAACAACGTTTAGCAGCACTCGAAGGTGGAATTGGAGCAGTAGTTACAGCATCTGGAGCTTCGGCTATCTCTACCACACTGTTAACTCTACTCAAACCAGGTGACCATATTATCTCTTCGAACAGCTTATACGGGGGTACATACAACCTACTCAATGTCACCTTAAGACGATTTAATATCGAAACAACTTTTGTTGACCCGAAAGATCCTCAGAACTTCAAAAATGCAATTCAACCTAACACACGTGCTATTTTTGTGGAGAGCTTGGGTAACCCTAAACTAGACGTAGTAGAACTCGAAGAGATTGGACGAATTTCGAACGAAGCCGATATTCCTTTTATTGTCGATAACACCGTAGCAACTCCATTCTTACTCAACCCTATCACTTACGGAGCAAATATTGTTATCCACTCGCTTACAAAATATATTTCGGGCAACGGAACTTCACTAGGTGGAGCAATCATCGATGCAGGAACTTACAACTGGGGCAATGGTAAATTCCCCGAATTCACCACACCTTCTGCTGGTTATCATGGATTAGTTTATCATGAGGCACTTGGTAATGCAGCCTTTATTGCAAAAATCCGTATCGAAGGACTTAGAGATTTGGGTGCAGCACTCAGCCCATTCAATGCATTCCAAATCATACAAGGACTTGAAACATTACCCCTACGTATAGAGAAACATTCTCAAAATGCTTTATTACTAGCTAAGTGGTTGCAAGAACAACCCGAAGTGGCTTGGGTAAACTATCCGGGGCTAGAGGGCAATGCCTATTATGAGTTGGCACAAAAATACCTACCCAACGGACAAAGTGGTGTAGTAACCTTCGGACTAAAAGGTGGATACGATGCCGCAAAAAAAGTAGTAGGCTCAACCAAATTGTTTGCTCTATTGGCCAATATTGGAGACTCGAAATCGTTGATAATTCATCCAGCCTCAACCACTCATGAACAGCTATCACCGCAGGAGCAGTTATCAACAGGTGTAACGCCCGATTTGATTCGTCTTTCTGTGGGACTAGAAAACATTGGGGACTTAAAAAACGACTTAAGAACAGTCTTCTATACATTATAAACTATGATTCCATCTGAAAACTATACACTACTAAGGGAGTTAATCCAAAACAAAACACTAGTACTCGACGGAGCTATGGGGACAATGATTCAAGCCCATAACCTAGTTGAGCAGGATTTTAGAGGCGAGCTATTTGCCGACTCTAAAATCCTACTAAAGGGTAATTATGACGTTCTTTCACTTACACGTCCCGACATCATTACTCAAATTCATGAAGCTTATTTGGAAGCTGGTGCCGATATTATTGAAACAAATACGTTCTCTTCGACCACAATAGCTCAAGCTGATTATGGTTTAAGCCAAGAGGTTGAGAAACTTAATTTCCAATCGGCACAACTGGCCAAAAAAGCTGCTAAAAAATTTAGTGCTTTAACACCAGACAAACCTCGATTTGTAGCAGGAGTACTAGGTCCGACCAATAAAACAGCGAGTCTTTCGCCCGACGTTAATCGTCCAGGTTATCGTGCGATTAGTTTTGAAGAACTACGAACTGCATATAAGCAGCAAGCAGAAGCACTCATAAAAGGAGGTGCCGACTTGCTAATGATCGAAACCATCTTCGATACACTAAACGCTAAAGCTGCACTCTTTGCAATCGATCAATTGAGCCAAGAGTGGAATCTTCAAATTCCGATTATGGTTTCGGGTACGATCACCGATGCTTCGGGGCGTATTCTATCGGGACAAACCCTAGAAGCTTTTATAACTTCAATCTCACATACTCCTCTGTTAAGCATTGGGTTAAATTGTGGATGGGGAGCAAAGCAACTCAAAACCTATGCCTTAGAGCTAGAACGAGTTAGCCCCTATCCCATCTCTATCCACCCAAATGCGGGATTACCCAACGAGTTTGGCTACTACGATCAAACCCCACAAATCATGGGTCAGGAAATTCAGTCGTTACTACAAAACCCTGCGATACGGATTGTGGGTGGATGTTGTGGAACTACTCCCGATCATATCCGAGTAATAAGTGAGTTAGCAAGTCAAGCAGACCAAACAAAGTCGACTTACATAGAAAAAACAAAACCTCGGGTTTTGGAGCTTTCTGGTTTAGAACCTTTCAAGTACAACGAGAATATTGCCTTTGTCAACGTGGGTGAACGCACCAACGTAACAGGCTCAAAGAAGTTTTTAAGACTCATCAAAGAGCAAAGTTATGAACAGGCTCTAGCTATAGCCAGAGAGCAAGTTGAAGGAGGTGCTCAAATCATTGATATCAATATGGATGAGGGGTTACTCGACGGTACCCAAGAGATGAAAACCTTCTTAAACCTAATTGCCTCTGAACCCGAAATAGCCAAAGTTCCCATTATGATTGACAGTTCTAAATGGGAGGTTATCGAAGCAGGACTGCAATGCCTGCAGGGTAAAGGTGTTGTCAACTCAATCAGTTTAAAATCGGGAGAAGCCGAGTTTATCCACCATGCCAAATTAATCAAGAGATATGGTGCAGCAGTTATTGTAATGGCATTTGATGAAAACGGACAAGCCGATAATTTGGAGCGACGTATCGAAATCTGTAGTCGTTCGTATAAGATACTAACCGAACAAGTAGGTTTCCCAGCACAAGATATCATCTTCGACCCCAATGTATTTCCTGTAGCAACAGGAATGGAGGAACATCGTCGAAATGCACTCGATTTCTTCTTAGGCTCAAAATGGATTAAAGAGAACCTTCCGCTAGCTAATATTAGTGGTGGCATCAGCAATGTATCGTTTTCATTTAGAGGCAATAACCCCATTCGTGAAGCGATGCATTCAGCTTTTCTGTATCACGGAATCAAACACGGCTTAAGCATGGGAATTGTTAATCCAAGTTTACTGACGGTTTACGATGAAATTGAGCCAGAACTTTTAACCCGAATTGAAGATGTACTTTTCGATCGAACCGACGATGCTACGGAGAAACTATTAGAGTTTGCAGATAGCATTAAAGACATAAAAGAAGAGCACGCTCAAGTTATTGAGCAGTGGAGAACCACTGACCTACAAAGTCGACTTGATTATGCACTGGTTAAGGGAGTTTCCACACATATTGAAGAAGACATTGAAGAGGCACGATTGACAGCAAATCACCCCATAGAGGTAATAGAGGTTAATCTAATGCATGCCATGGGTATTGTCGGCAATTTATTTGGCGAAGGTAAAATGTTCCTTCCTCAAGTAGTGAAGTCTGCACGTGTAATGAAACAGGCAGTAGCCTATCTTCTACCCTATATTGAATCGACTAAAACAACTAAAAAATCCAGCAGTTCTCCAAAGATATTACTAGCTACAGTCAAAGGAGATGTTCACGATATAGGTAAAAATATTGTATCGGTAGTATTGGCTTGCAATAATTACGAAATTATTGATTTAGGGGTAATGGTACCTGCCGAAAAAATAATTGAAACAGCCATTCGTGAAAAAGTAGATATCATCGGTCTTAGTGGACTCATTACACCCTCACTTGACGAGATGATTCATGTGGTATCTGAACTCGAAAAAATAGACTGTAAGATACCCGTAATGGTGGGTGGTGCAACAACGACCAAACTACATACAGCAGTAAAGATAGCACCGCATTACAGTGGGGCAGTTGTGCAGGTCAAAGATGCTTCACGTGCAGTTACTGTTGTGAGCAACTTACTACAACCCGAAACTTCTCAGGAGTATATTCAGTCGATAAAAGACGATTATCAACAGACAAAAGAGAAGTACCTCAACAAGAGAGAAACACAGAGCTTATTATCAATTCAAGAAGCCAGAGTTAATAAGCTCGCCATCGAGTGGGATAATTATCAACCTACTAGGCCTAGAGAGTTGGGTGTCTATACAGAAGAGGTCGAAATTGGTGAACTCATTCCGTATATCGATTGGAGCCCATTCTTTAATGCTTGGGAGCTTTACGGCAAATTCCCTGAGATTCTGACCGATCCAGTAGTCGGAGAATCAGCATCACAATTATACAACGACGCAGTAGATTTGTTAGAGCAAGCTAAAAAAGAAGCGTGGTTTCAACCCAAAGCTATATACGGATTATTCGGAGCCAACCAGGTTCGAACCGATGACATCGAAGTATGTGCCCCCGATGGAAAACCGTTGACCACAATCTATACGCTTCGTCAGCAAATGGCAAAAAACAACGGTTTACCCAACTATGCCCTTTCCGATTTTGTGGCACCTAAAGAGAACGGCAAGACGGATTATATGGGCTTCTTCTGTGTAACGAGTGGATTGGGTATTGACTTAAAAGTACAGCGCTTCAAAAAATCGGGAGACGACTATACGGCATTACTACTGAGTTCACTTTCCGATCGATTGGCAGAGGCTTATGCTGAATACCTACACCGGTATGTTCGAAAAGAAGCTTGGGGATATGCTGAGCCTGAATCTTTAAGTTATCAACAGCTAATTGCTGAAGAGTATCAAGGCATTCGTCCTGCACCAGGTTATCCTGCGTGCCCCGACCACCAACAGAAGAAAACAATTTGGGAACTTTTGGAGATTGAACAAAAAATTGGAGTACGCATAACTTCAAGCTTTGCCATGTACCCAGCCTCATCGATTTCGGGATACTACTTTTCGCACCCGCAAAGCAAATACTTCTCAGTTGGAAGAATTGGGCTAGATCAGGCGGAAGACTATGCAGAGAGAAAAAATCAAAACATTGACCAGGTTAAGCAATGGCTTAAACCCTTATTATAAACAACAACTATTATTATGACAGTTACAGAGCACTTAGCACAACTCAACGGGAAACCAGCTTTCTCTATTGAAATACTTCCTCCACTGAAGGGAGCCAATATCAACGAAATATTCGACTCCCTAAACCCTATTATGGAGTTTGACCCAGCCTTTATTAATGTTACTTACCATAGGGAGGAGTTTGAATATAGAGAGCTAGATAACGGACTTTGGCAAAAAAGGATAATCCGCAAACGCCCAGGAACCGTAGGGATTTGTGCAGCTATTCAGAATAAATTTAAAGTTGATACCGTAGCACACGTACTTTGTGGAGGTTTTACACAAGAGGAAACCGAAAACTTATTGATTGATCTTAATTTCTTGGGAATAAACAATGTCGTAGCACTTCGAGGCGATGCAGTTAAGAGTGAAATCTATTTCAATGCAAAGAAAGAGGGACACCAATATGCTTCGCAACTTGTAAAGCAAATCAACAATCAAAATCAAGGAATCTACCTTGATGAGACCCTTGAAAATAAAACTAAAACTAATTTCTGCGTAGGCGTAGCAGGCTATCCAGAGAAACATTTTGAGTCTCCCAACCTTGAGGCCGATATTGCCTACCTCAAAGAGAAGGTTGACAATGGAGCATCTTACATTACAACCCAACTCTTTTACGATAATCAGAAATTCTTCGACTTTGTGGATAAATGCCGAAAGGCGGGCATCACTGTACCAATAATTCCAGGGTTAAAACCCTTTGCAACCAAACGTCAACTCAATATCATTCCACAACGTTTCCATGTGGATATCCCACTCGACTTAGCCAATGAGGTTGTGAAGGCTGACTCAAAAGAGGCAGTCAGAGAGATTGGCACAGAGTGGATGATTACCCAATCAAAAGAGCTAATGGACGCAGGCTTCAATCTGATTCACTACTACACCATGGGAAATAACAAAGCAGTTTGTAAACTAGCCAATACCTTGCTCTAAAACGGAAGACCTTCGTGATTAATAAGCAATAAATTGGAGCCTTAAGACGATGGTCATTCTTATTATGCCTATATTTATCTTAACTTTGTGAAAGCAGCAAATCTTAATTAGTAATCATATTCTTATGAAATATTTAATAGAATATCCAAAGGAGTTGAATGCAAAAATTCAGCTTCCTGCCTCAAAAAGCATTAGTAATAGGGCTCTAATTATTTATGCCCTTACACAAAACGGCATTTTACCCCAAAACCTAGCCGATTGTGACGATACCTCAGTAATGATTAAAGCACTCAACTCGGCCGACGAGTTGGTCGATATAATGGCCGCAGGGACTTCTATGCGATTTCTTACTGCCTTCTATGCCACACAAGCAGGTACAAAAATAATGACAGGTACCGAGAGAATGCAGAATCGCCCAATTCACTTGCTTGTTGAAGCTCTTAGAAAACTTGGCGCAGATATCGAGTATCTCAAAAACGAAGGGTTTCCACCATTGAAGATTAACGGGAAGAAACTCCAAGGGGGAGATTTAAGTCTGGATGGTAGCATTAGTTCTCAATTTATTACAGCACTGCTACTAATCGGACCCACACTTGAAAAAGGATTAAACTTAGAACTCAAAGGTGAGATTGCATCCAAACCTTATATTGATATGACACTTGCCTTGATGAACCAATGTGGTGCTTCGGCCAAGTGGACAAGCCCTAACAAGCTTGAGGTGAAACCTCAACCGTATAAACCCACACCTGTTTTAGTAGAGTCTGATTGGAGTGCTGCATCTTATTGGTTTGAGATGGTTGCACTTATGGATAAGTCTGAGATTTTGCTCAAAGATGTAACGCTGCCAAGCCTTCAGGGCGACGCACAAGGAGCTGAACTCTTTAAGCTATTGGGTGTTGACTTTAAAGCAACAGATCGAGGATTATTGCTAACCAAGACCGATAATATTGCGGATAAGCTAGATATCGATTTCACTAAAATCCCAGACTTGGCTCAAACCTTTGTAGTTGCTGCGGCATTACTTAATATTCCGTTCCGATTTACTGGTCTTCAAACCTTAAGAATAAAGGAGACCGACCGTATCGCAGCACTGATCAATGAGCTCAAGAAACTAGGGTACAACATTAAAGATAAGGGTGATACCCAGATGTATTGGAATTTGGAAAAGACAACACCCCAAGCCAAACCAGTCATAGCAACCTACGAAGATCATCGAATGGCGATGGCCTTGGCACCTGCGGCAATAAAACACCCAAGTTTGATCGTCGACGAGCCTATGGTAGTGACCAAATCATACCCTACCTACTGGGAAGACCTTCAAGAAATTGGTGTTAAAGTGCTAAAAATATGAAACGATTCAATCATTAGCCCCAATATTACGTTAACTTTGTTGTATTAAACACAAGTAGATTATGTATGTACTTATAGCTTTTCTTATTGCTATTGCCTTATTTGCAATGATTGCAGGCTATATACGCAATAAGAATATTCAGAAAAAGATAGATCGTGGCGAACTCGATAAGTTTCCTGAACCCGAAGAGGTTGATGAAGAGTGTTGTGGACAACATTCAATCTGCGAAAAAGATAGCTTATTGGCGGCAGTGAGTAAAGAGGTGGTTTATTACGACGATGAAGAACTTGATCAGTTTATAGGCTACACCCCCGATGATTACGACAATAGAGAGGCCGATATGTTTCGAGATATCTTCTATACCATGCAAGACACAGATGTTGCTGGCTGGGTAAGAAGCCTTATGCTTAGAGGTATTAGCCTGCCGGAAGAAATTAAAGACGAAGTATTTTTAATAGTAGGCGAACGAAGAATTCACTAACAGACGAGCATGAATATATTTCAATTTGCCTTCTTTCAATATGCTATTATTGGCAGTTTACTAGCGAGTATAGCATGCGGTATTATTGGTACCTATATCGTTACTCGCCGTTTGGTATTTATCAGTGGTGGACTTACCCACGCCTCATTTGGAGGTATTGGTATTGGATTATACACAGGCATATCTCCACTCTTTTCTGCAGCAGTATTTGCTATACTCTCTGCTTTTGGCGTAGAGTGGCTAGCCAAGCGTAAAGAGACTCGAGAAGATTCTGCTATTGCTGTGTTTTGGACATTCGGGATGGCCATAGGAGTCATATTTACGTTCCTTGCACCAGGATTCACTCCAGAACTTTCGACCTACCTATTTGGCAATATCTTGACAATCAACAAAACGGATTTATATCTATTAAGTGGATTGGCCATTGCGCTTATCCTCTTCTTTTCGTTGTACATCCATCCTATTCTATCAATCGCATTCGACAGAGACTTTGCTCTTTCGCAGAAAATTCCAGTACAACTCTTCGAATACATACTGATGTTTTTTATCGCTTTGACCATTGTAGCATGCCTGCACATGGTGGGGATTGTTTTGGTAATTTCTCTACTAACCATTCCACAGATGACAGCCAACATCTTTACGAACAGCTTTAAGAAGATGATCTTTATCTCCATATTCATTGGCTTTACGGGTTGTTTAGGTGGCTTAGTGTTGTCGTATATCTTGCATGTACCATCGGGTGCTGCTATTATATTCTTCTCAATACTGATTTATACTACCTGCAAATTAATAAGAACTATACAATTAAAACTTCAAGCTAAATAAAAGCAAATGGAAATAACTATAAACTCACTAGACGATATACAACAGGCTGCCAAAGAATTTGTAGCAGCAATGGGTGAGAACTCAGTATTCGCATTCTATGGTAAAATGGGTGCTGGAAAAACCACCTTCATCAAAGCACTATGCCAAGAGCTAGGTGTAATAGATGAGATAACCTCACCAACCTTCTCAATTGTAAACGAATATCGTGCCGACGAATCAGGTGAACTCATTTATCATTTCGACTTCTACAGAATAAAAACACTAGAAGAGGTTTACGACATGGGTTATGAAGATTACTTCTACAGTGGAGCAATCTGCTTTATCGAATGGCCAGAACTAATTGAAGATGTATTACCTGGTGATGCAGTAACCGTTAAAATCGAGGAGTTGCCAGAAGGTGGTCAACGTAAGATAACAATTTAAGGAAATACCGTAATGAAAGAAGCCACAAGTCTAATTCCACACTACATTATGCTGGGGATATTCTTCCTCTCGGGTACTGTTTGTTTTATCTCTGCACTGGCAAATGCCAAGTGGTTTTTTGACTCTCAAAGCTTAAACTTTTTCAAGAAACGCATAGAGCAGCGAATGACACTTCGCATAATATATGCAATCATCGGAATCCTCTTGATGTGCCTTGCTCTCTATTTTTATTATACTCTGCAACAGGCAATCATCAAATTACCACATTAAAAAAAGAGCAGTTAACAACAAAGTTAACTGCTCTTTTGATATATGCTTAACACATATAAAGTATCAATCTAGCTGTCCAAGCTATCTCCGTATTCCATTTCACCTTGTACAACAAACAGAAGTGCTTCTGGATCGAATTCTCCCATGTCGTCCTTTTTAGCCTCAGCTAAGATATAATCTACGATATCGTCTAAGTTCAGCTCGATGAAACCATCTGCATCAGTAGTACTATCTAAAACACCACTATCCATATAGTATTCGTCAATTAGATCCAAAAGATAAAATAGCTCATCATCGGAAAAGGTCTCTTTGAAATCTTGAGGCAAATAGCTTTTGATAAACTCTATTGTTTTATCGTCGTCAAGATCATCTAATAAAAAATCTTCGTTACTCATAACAGTTCAGATTGAGTGTATTTAATATTACATGTGTTTTTTAATAATCTCCTCGTAAGCGGATTTTGATGCTGCACCCACTTGTTTATCCACAACTTCACCGTTCTTAAAGAACAATACAGTAGGGATATTACGGATACCAAATTCTCCAGGTACATCGCTATTTTCGTCAACATCGCATTTGCCGATAACAACTTTACCTTCATAATCTTTAGCAAGCTCATCGATGATTGGGCCTACCATTTTACAAGGACCACACCATGGAGCCCAAAAATCTACTACTACTAATTGATCGCTATTAAGTAATTCTTTGAAATTACTGTCAGTAATGTTTAATGCCATTTTCTTATTCTTTTAAAATGTAATATTTAAGTGTTTCTAATTTATAGTAAACGTTAATCCAGCAGATTGGTTTAAAAAACTGACCAAATCCTTGCCAACACTCACTTTTAATTGCTTCGAAATAAACTCTAGCGAGTGATTGGATTCTCCGTCAGTAACTTTAAAATAAAGCTCTGCTGTTCCTCTTGAACGCTTAACCGTATCAGATAGTTCAGAGATAAAAGCTGAATTTAGGACTTCTAATGGAACCGAAATTGTTAGCTTTTGTACCAAATCATCTTTAACATCGGTAAGCAGCTCTATGCTAGTTATTTTAAGCTCAAGCTCATTGGGATTCCATTGTCTAGGCTGACACCTAGCTTTCATATATAATAACATTCCTTCGTTAATATAACCCTGGAACGTAATCCAATCTTTACCAAAGAACGGAATCTCGTACGAACCTGAATAATCCTCAATCTTAGCAATCCCATAAGGGTTGTTTGTACGGGTCATTCCCCTACGCACACTGGTTACAATGCCACCCATCGTGATTTCTCGCCCAACAAGTTCTTCTTTATCTTCGAGCTCACTTACTCTGGTGTTACAAACATAATTTAAAATCACGGAATAATCATCAAGTGGATGCGCCGAAAGATAAATTCCGACTAACTCACGCTCTTTGTTTAACAATTCTAAGTCACTCCATGAATCGGCTTCAGGAACCTCTGGCGTAGCAATATCAATAGCATTATCCCCTCCAAAAAGAGAATTCATACTCATCTCCTTATCGGCTTGATACTTGTTACCATAACGCATCAAAGCCTCGATAAAAGTTTCATCGCCAATATTCATTGGTGAAAAGTATTGCTCACGCTTGACGTGGAATTCATCAAAACATCCAGCCAAAACAATGTTCTCCATGTTTTTCTTACTGCAAGCATTTAGGTTAACACGCTCAATAAAGTTAAAAAGAGAGATGAAAGGACCGTTTTTAGTTCTTTCATCGACAATGGCTTTTACGGCATTTTCGCCTACACCCTTGATTGCACCCAATCCAAAACGAATATTACCATCCTTATTAACGGTGAACTTCAAATTACTTTCATTCACATCGGGCCCCATAACCTTTATCCCCATAGACTTACATTCGTCCATGAACTTCGTGATTTCCGTTATATTGGAGATATTACGGCTCATTACAGCCGCCATATATTCTGATGGATAGTTTGCCTTTAGGTAAGCCGTCTGATAAGCAAGCCAAGAGTAGCAAGTAGCATGCGATTTATTGAACGCATACGATGCAAATTTCTCCCAGTCGGTCCAAATCTTTTCAAGCACCTTTGGCTCGTGACCATTACTCTTTCCTCCTGCAATAAATTTAGGTTTGAGGACGTCCAGTTGATCACGGAGTTTCTTACCCATTGCCTTACGGAGTGCATCAGACTCGCCACGAGTAAAGTTACCCAATAGACGAGACAGTAACATGACTTGCTCCTGATAAACCGTAATCCCGTAAGTCTCTTTCAGATACTTTTCCATGATAGGAATATCGTATTCGATAGGTTTACGGCCGTGTTTACGATCAATAAAGTCTGGAATATAATCCATAGGACCTGGCCTATAGAGTGCATTCATGGCAATTAAGTCTTCGAAAGTAGAGGGTTGGAGCTCTCTCAAGTACTTCTGCATCCCAGCAGACTCAAACTGGAAAGTACCTACGGTACGTCCATCACTGTATAGCTTATAAGTCTTCTCGTCTTCAAATGAGATTTTCTCTATATCAATCTCAACACCAACAGAGTCTTTTACATTAGCTACAGCTTCTTTAATAATAGAGAGGGTTTTTAGCCCCAAGAAGTCCATCTTGATTAGACCAGTATCTTCAATGAGCGAACCTTCGTATTGTGTTACTAAGATTTTCTCACCCGTATCTTTATCAACAGCCGTACTCACGGGCACCCAGTCGGTAATATCGTCACGACAGATTATCGTGCCACAAGCATGTACACCCGTACCACGAACATTACCCTCGAGCATTCGAGCATACTTTATGGTATCGCGAATCTGTGGATTGTCCGAAGCCTCGGCAGCCTGTAGTTCGGGAACATAAGCTATAGAGTTATGCAGGTTGATTTTCTTATCGGGAATTCTATCGGGAATTAATTTAGCCAATCGATCGGCTTCAGGCAAAGGTAATTTCTGCACACGTGCTACATCTCGGATAGCCATCTTCGTGGCCATTGTTCCGTAAGTGATAATATGTGCAACCTTGTCTAAACCATATTTCTCGGTTACCCAACGCAATACCTCACCACGACCATCATCGTCAAAATCGACGTCAATATCGGGAAGTGAAATACGATCGGGATTAAGGAAACGCTCAAACAGCAAATCAAAGCGAATAGGGTCAATCTTGGTAATTCCCAAGCAATAGGCTACGGCAGAACCTGCAGCAGATCCACGACCTGGCCCAACCGCAACACCCAACTCATTTTCAGCTGCAGCAATAAAATCTTGTACAATCAAGAAGTAACCAGGGAAACCCATGGTCTTCATAATGTAGAGCTCAAAGTTTAATCGCTCTTTCACCTCAGGCGAAAGTGGATCGCCATAAAACTTGACAGCACCCTCGTAGGTGAGTTTCTCAAGATAATCAGCTTCAAGCTTTACACGATATAATTTGTCGTACCCACCGAGTTGCTCAATTTTGGCTTCACCATCGGCTCGAGTTACAACAACCTCTCCATGCTCATTCTCGGTGAATTCATGATAAAGATCTTCATCAGTATAACGCTGACGATACGACTCTTCGGTACCAAACTCTTCGGGAATCTCAAAGGTTGGCATAATTGGTGCATGGTCTATGGAGTAGAGTTCGACCTTATCAAGAATCTCCTGAGTGTTAGCCAAAGCTTCGGGCAGGTCAGCAAAGATGACATTCATCTCTTGCTGAGTTTTCATCCACTCTTGCTTTGTATAAAGCATACGGTTGGGGTCATCAATATCTTTACCTGTGCTCAAACAGATCAAGCGATCGTGCGCTTCTGCATGTGCCTCTTCAACAAAGTGAACATCGTTGGTTGCAATAAGCTTGACATCAAACTTCTTGCTATATTCTATCAAATGATTATTTACATTGACTTGTAGCGGATACGCCTCGTGATTCGCTCTGGGTTGTGTCGCCTTATGACGTTGAAGCTCAAGATAAAAATCATCACCAAAGGTCTTTTTAAACCATAGTATTGCCTCCTCAGCCTCAGCAAATTTGCCTTGTGTTATATTTTTTGGTATTTCTCCACCCAAGCAAGCCGTACTTACAATCAGCCCTTCTCTATATTTTTCGAGTTGCGCACGATCGGTACGAGGTCGCATATAAAAACCATCAGTCCAAGCTTGAGAGACAAGCTTAATCAGGTTGTGGTATCCTTTTTTATTCTTTGCCAAAACTACCAAGTGATAACCACTTTGGTCAATCCTACCCTCACGCATATGTACACCACGACGAGCAACGTACATTTCACATCCTATAATAGGTTTAAAAAGGCTTTGCTTTTTAGCTTCAATTTCTTGCTCTATTTCAAGGATAGCGGGGTCATCGTCCGCCTTACCCTCTTTCTTCAAACTCCCGATCTGTTTCTTAAGTGTTTTGATCTCACCATGGATTGGACCGTTCTTTTTCTTAACATAATTGTAAAACTCTTTAACTCCGAACATGCTTCCGTGGTCAGTTAATGAAATCCCTTTCATTCCATCAGCTAACGCCTTATCAACAAGCGCCTTGATGCTGGCTTGACCATCTAAGAGAGAGTATTGAGAGTGGACGTGTAAATGAGTATAGTTTTGCATATAATATGGATAGCTAAGATATTTATTACTAAGATAATAGGATTGTATATATTCTCAAGAGTGAAGACAATTGAAAGTGCGATGAAACACTACGAATAAGACAATATCCTACTAAATACAAAGGTATATATGACAAAGTTACCAACAAAACCATATTATAATCTCTTTTTTTTGCTGATATTTTAAATTAAGCCTACTTTTGCTAACAAATAGATTTTATTACATTTATGAATCGTTCAACAAGATTGAAAAAACTAAAAAAAGTGAGACTCCACCATGAGGGAATCTCAACATTAGTGGTAAGCTTTATTGCTTTTTTAATTATTAACCTCGTACTATACAAGTTTGTACCAAGTAGAATCCTATTCTATTTAGTATTAACAGTTAGTGCAGCAGTTTACTTGTTACTCATAAATTTCTTCAGATGTCCTATCAGACGTTTTGAAGGGGAAGTGGAAAAAACAGTAGTAGCCCCTGCAGACGGCAAAGTAGTTGTCGTTGAGGAAGTGTATGAAAATGAGTACTTCCATGAAAAGAGGCTAATGATCTCTATCTTCATGAGTGTATTAAATGTTCACGCCAACTGGTATCCTGTAGAGGGTACGGTGAAGAAAGTCGGTCATCAGAACGGCAAATTCATGAAAGCTTGGCTTCCTAAAGCTAGTACAGATAATGAGCGCTCAATGGTAGTTATAGAGACTCCAGAGGGACAAGAAGTTATGGCTCGCCAGATTGCTGGTGCTATGGCTCGACGCATCGTTACTTATGCTAAAGAAGGAGAAGAATGTTTTATCGATGAACATATGGGCTTTATTAAATTAGGCTCGCGTGTTGATGTTTACTTACCTATTGGTTCAGAACCTCTCGTAAAGGTTGGCGACTTAACAACAGGTAACCAAACGATTATTGCAAACTTAAAATAGAAGAAACATGTCAAATGCCATTACTCGCCATATACCGAATACTGTTACATGTCTGAATTTATTTTCAGGGTGCATTGCATCTGTAATGGCCTTTGAATCAAAATACGAGCTAGCATTAGGCTTCATTATCCTGAGTGCCATATTCGATTTTTTCGACGGCATGCTGGCTCGTCTTCTTAATGCACATTCGCCCATAGGCAAAGAGCTCGACTCTTTGGCTGACGATGTTAGCTTTGGAGTTGCTCCAGCCCTAATTGTCTTCAGTTTTCTTAAAGAGTCAGGATTACATTATCCTGATTTTTTAACACCCATACAAAGCTATATTCCCTATTTAGCATTTATTATTGCCGTGTTTTCTGCCCTTCGCTTGGCAAAATTCAATGTTGATGAAAGACAAACCAGCTCATTTATTGGATTACCCACACCAGCCAACGCGCTATTTTGGGGTTCACTAATTGTAGGTGCTGGCGACTTATTACTTATGCATGTCAACGCTCTAGTTATAGTAGCATTAGTAATTGTGTTTTCATTATTATTAACTGCGGAAATCCCAATGTTCTCCCTAAAATTCAAGAATTTAGGATGGAAAGACAATAAAATAAGCTATATTTTTATTTTAGTGTCAATTCCTATGCTAATCATCTTTAAACTTAGTGGAATAGCAGCTGTAATTACGTGGTACATTATACTTTCGTTGTTGACACAGAAGGCAAATAAGTAAGATTGGCATAGATATTGTATCTACTTATACAAATTATCAAACTCATACCGTCATGCTAAAACTTCTTCTTATCCCCATAATTATCATTATCCTAATTGTATCCATGGTAGTGGGCTACCTAAAATACTTGATTCTTCTTTTTAGAGGAAAAGGTAAACAAACCTACCAACAATCAAAAGGTTATAGAGCGAGGAAAGAGGGCGAAACCTCTATCAATACCGAAGGAACAGCTCAACAGAAAAAAGTAATTGGTAAAGATGAGGGGGAATATGTAGATTATGAAGAAGTTGACGAGTAAGTACTACCTTCTTTTTGCAAAAAACTCCTGAATCAGTTCTGCCGATTTTTCATGCTGTACACCCCTTACAACTTCAGTCTTAGGGTGAAGCGCATTAGGTGCCAACAAACTATACCCTTTCTTGCTGTCTCCTGCACCAATCACTAAGCGACTTACTTGCGCCCAACCTATTGCACCCGCACACATAACGCAGGGCTCTAAGGTCACATAAAGCGTGCAATCTTTCAAATACTTACCTCCAAGCGAACTTGCTGCCATTGTTATGACCTGCATCTCTGCATGTGCTGTAACATCAGTAAGGCGTTCTGTCAGGTTGTGAGCTCGCGCTATGACAGTCCCGTTAGAAACCACAACAGCTCCAACAGGAATCTCTCCTGCAAACATGGCCTTTTCAGCCTCTTGGAGTGCCAAACCCATATAATAGGCATCATCTTTCAAATTATTCATCTTCGCATTTCATGTTCGTCAAAGAGTGTGGGATATTTGTTATCCAAATCCTTATGAACAAATAAAAGGATAGTCTCACGAAGCCACTTTGACCGATTAGCAATCTTATTGTTTTTCAAATAAGCATCAATAAAGGTCAGTTCTTCTTCACTCAGAAAGCAAGTCAAACGTTGATACCGTTTAACCTCCTGATTACTACCTATAGATTTATCCTTCTTTGTCATTATTTTACAAAAATACCGTTACTTATTGAATTGCAAAATAATAAATATTGTATTTTTACAATTAAGATGGCAAAACACAATATTTTAGGGCAAAAAGGAGAAGAAGAGGCGAAATTATATCTTGAAGCCCATGGATATAAAATTATAGAGTTGAACTGGACTTATCGACATCTGGAGATCGACATCATCGCACTAAAGTCGAACACACTCAGTTTTATAGAGGTCAAGACCCGAGAGAACAAACTCTACGGCGAGCCCTACCAGGCCTTCACGCTCAAAAAGCAAAAAAACATTCTTGTAGCGGCAAGTCACTACATCAAAAGCCATAAAATAGATTTTGAAATACGGTTCGATCTGATTACAATTATCACAAGCCAACCCACCGAATTTATCCATTACGAAGATGTCATACGACCTTTTATTTTTTGACTTATGAACAAGCAAACTCCCAATATTATCCGTCTTGAGCTTATAGACTCGACCAATAATTTTCTTAAGGCACTAAAGACTCAAGAGCAGCTCCCCGACTTCACGTACGTACAAGCAAACTTTCAAACTGCGGGCAAAGGTCAGAGAGGTAATTTCTGGGAAGCAGAAAATAATAAGAATCTACTTTTTAGCGTCTTACTAAGACCCACAGAGCTACCCATAGCCAAGCATTTTATACTCTCCGAAATTGTTTCTTTAGCGCTTATAGCTACACTAAGACAATTCAGCAAAGAGTTCAAAATAAAATGGCCCAACGATATTTATTGGAAGGAGAACAAAGTTGCAGGTATACTTATTGAAAACGACTTAGAGGGCATGCAAATCAAAGAGAGCGTTATTGGGATTGGTTTAAATGTGAATCAAGTCAAGTTTTCTCCCGCTGTGCCCAACCCTACATCCATCCATTCAATTACTTATAAGGAGCAAAACTCAGATGATATTCTACTGGAGTTTCACCAGCATCTGGAGCGATATCTTGAGATGCTTAAAGGCAAAGCCTACGATAAGATAGCGGAGGAGTATCAGTCTTTATTATTTAGAGCTGAGGGGTATCATCAGTTTAAAGATAAAGAAGGGGTCAAATTTAAAGCTAAGATAGAATCCGTAGCTCACGATGGAACCTTAAACTTAGTGGATGATAAGGACAAAAAAAGAACCTACTTGTTTAAGGAGGTTCAGTTTGTAATTTAATGTAGAAGTATCAACAGGCTATTGACAAGATTAAAATCTTATAAAACCTCATCTTTGAGTTTATCAATATGGGCTAGCATTCTTCGAATTTCAACAGACTTAATTTTAGCATAAGCCTTTGTTAGATAAATATAAGCTTCACAATACGAAAAGGTATAAAGATCCTTTAGCTTATTACGATACTCCACATACTCCATATGAGTCGGCTTACGTTTACGCTCGTAATTAAACAATAATCTGCGACGCTCTTTTTCTGCACGCAGATAAATATAATTACCCAAAAATAGGTTCGCATTCAGGTTGTTAGGATCTTGAGCGATGACTTGACGGTAAAGTTCTTGCGTAAGCCTCACCTCACCAATATCAGTTAGTCGTTGTGCCAAAACGAGTAGCTCGCTTACACTAAATGAGCTAGTGTTTTTACAATACTCTTTATAAAGACCCAACGACTTGTCGAGTTTACCCTTATGGAAGTAAATATCTGCTAGACTTACCAATAAAGTATCACTAAGAGCAGGTTTATCGGAGGCTCTTACCCAGTAAAACACCTCTGCATTTTCAGGGTCAAGATTAGCAAATTGATGAAACAAACCAATTACCTCGCCCCACTTCTCGTCCTCCAGCGAAATAAGCATTTTTGACATGATCGAATCTGGCATTTGAGATTGAGCCTGAGTCATCAGAGGAGTCAAAAACAAGAAAATAAGTAATAAAATTTTCATGAATAATTATTGAATAGATAAGCTAATTGGTTATATTAAACAGTTGTTATACAACTACAGTAATATATACAAAGATAACATCTTATTGTTTATCTAATTTTTATCATCTGCATTTTTTTACGTAAATTTGCCTAACAAATTGATATTTTATGGCAAGATATAAAAGAGTGCTTCTAAAGCTAAGTGGAGAAAGCTTAATGGGGCAAAAACAATACGGCATAGACGAGGCTCGATTAGCCGAGTATGCTGCACAAATCAAAGAAATCCACCAAATGGGTGTTCAAGTTGGTATCGTTATTGGTGGTGGTAACATTTTTAGAGGCCTTTCGGGTTCTCAAAAAGGATTTGACCGTGTCAAGGGCGACCAAATGGGAATGCTCGCAACCGTGATCAACAGTTTGGCTTTAAGTTCGGCTCTTGAGTCGGTTCAGGTTAAGACCAAAGTACTCACTGCGATTCGTATGGAACCAATTGGTGAATTTTACACCAAATGGAAAGCTATTGAAGCATTAGAGAATCAAGAGGTCGCTATTTTTTCGGCAGGCACAGGTAACCCATTTTTCACTACTGATACGGGCGCTTCTCTTCGAGGAATTGAGATTGAAGCAGACATTATGCTCAAAGGCACACGAGTAGACGGTATCTATACTGCAGACCCTGAAAAAGACCCTACTGCAACCAAGTTTACAGAAATCACGTACGACGAAGTATTTAGCAGAGGTCTTAAGGTTATGGATTTGACCGCTACGGCTATGTGCAAAGAGAATAATTTACCAATACTTGTTTTCGATATGGATACCGTGGGTAACCTTAAAAAAGTAATTCAAGGCGAAAATATCGGTACAACAGTTCACAATTAACATTAGATTCAAAAACCAATATATATTAAATATGATTGACGTCAATACTTGTATCAACGATGCAAAAGAAAGCATGGAAATGTCTCTAGAATATCTAGAAGAATCATTATCACATATCCGTGCAGGTAAAGCCAATCCAAAGCTATTGGACGGTATTCGTGTAGATTCTTATGGTAGCTCAATGCCTATCAGCAATGTAGCAGCAGTAACTACCCCAGACGCACGTAGCATTATTATCAAACCCTGGGATAAAAGTATGTTCCCTATCATCGAAAAAGCAATTATCAACTCCGACTTGGGTATCATGCCTGAGAACAACGGTGAGGTAATTCGTATTGGTATCCCTCCTCTTACTGAAGAAAGACGTATTCAGCTCACCAAACAATGTAGAGGTGAAGCAGAAACTGCTAAAATCAGTATCCGTAATGCACGTCGTGACGGTATCGATTGGTTGAAAAAAGCGGTAAAAGAGGGTCTTCCTGAAGACAATCAAAAAGCCACTGAAGACCAACTTCAAAAAATACACGATAAGTTTATCAAGAAAATTGAAGAGCGCTTAGAAGAGAAAGAAAAAGAAATTATGACTGTCTAACTCTATATAAGTGCACGGATTAGTTATAAAAAACACAGGTAGCTGGTATCACGTAAAAACGGATGATAACCAAGTTATACATTGCAAGCTTCGAGGGAATTTTAGGCTCAAAGATATCCAAAGTACAAATCCTATTGTAGTTGGAGACTATGTGCGTATTGATATAAACCCAGAAGGTACTGCCTTCATTACGGAGATAGAAGATCGCAAGAACTACATCGTTAGACGTTCTTCGAATCTTTCGAAACAATCGCATATATTAGCAGCCAATATAGACCATTGTCTACTGTTTGTTACGGTGAATTATCCCGAAACATCTACAGTGTTCATTGATCGTTTTTTGGCCTCTGCCGAAGCCTATCGCGTCCCAATCATTTTGCTATTCAATAAAATGGATGCTTATAACCAAGACGAACTAAGCTATGTAGACGGGTTAATTAACCTTTACAATACTATAGGTTACACCTGCATGAAATCGTCTATGATTACTGGTCAGGGTACTGAGGAGCTACTAAAGGTTTTGACTGGTAAGGTAACACTCTTATCTGGGCACTCTGGAGTAGGTAAAAGTTCATTTATCAACAAATTCATTCCCGACTCGGGCATGAAAGTTGGTGATATTTCATCGTACCACAACACAGGAATTCATACCACTACCTATTCGGAGATGTTAGAATTACCTCAAGGAGGTTATATCATCGACACTCCCGGAATTAAAGGTTTTGGCACATTTAATATGGATAAAGAAGAAATCTGTCACTTCTTCCCTGAGATCTTTAAGATCTCAAAGAAATGCCGATTTAGCAACTGTATCCACATGCACGAGCCTGGCTGTGCTGTACTCGAAGCCGTGAAGAATCATTATATCAGCGAATCAAGATACCACTCTTATTTAAGCATGATGGACGATGATTTTGAACAAAAATATCGTTCTTCTCTCTAGTCGAAAGACGATGATTTAGAAGATTCATATACAACCTAATTAAAAAGGGATCGCCTGTTCTAAACAAGCGATCCCTTTTTGATTTATCTATACT
>QXGG01046668.1_pt1 | contig 60044 bp, 60 predicted proteins | sample 1982491 | NCBI WGS metagenome assembly QXGG01 (sample SAMN09924614, study PRJNA488089) | Wastewater metagenome, whole genome shotgun sequencing project. | isolation source: South African research farm wastewater | place: South Africa: Irene, Agricultural Research Council, Animal Production...
AAAACAAGGCTGAGCGGCAGGCGCGGCTGGCCGAACGCCGCCCGTTGATCAAGGAGTCGGAAAAGCTGGAGGCCGATATGGCGCACTGGCAGCAGGAAAAGAGCCAGCTTGACGAACGCTTGTCCGACCCCGCACTTTATAATGCTGCCGACAAGTCCGGCCTGCAGGCTCTGCTCAAGCGACAGTCCGAGCTGACGCAACTGATCGCACAGGCCGAAGAACGATGGCTGGAATTGCAGGAACAGCTGGAAGCCATGCCGACTTAATCACTAGGAACCGATATGAAATACTCAGAACGCCTCAGTCTGCTTTACGCGCTTTGCCTGAACGACGGCCGCGATGCCAGCCAGAACCCGAGCACCATCCCCAGCGCCAATCTGCAGGATTACGATCCGCTGGAGGCAGCCAATTATCTGGCCTGCTACCTGGCGTTCAAGGCGATCCAGCAGGCGGAGCGCTCGCCGGCCGACGAGCGGGTCGAGAATTTCGACATGCTGAGCGTGTATCACACCTACGCGATGCTGATTTACGCGTTCCTGATGCTGCCGTTGGCCGAGGAAGGTGTCGCGCCGGATACCGAGGCGACGGCCGTGATCGTCGCCAAGACGCTGTTCGCCGGTCTGGCGGATGAGGAGTTGGCGGAAATCATCGAGTCAGGTGCGCGCAAGTTCCAGCTGATTGCCGACGCCAAGCAGGAGCACTGGGTCGATTATCGCCAGGATCTGGACAAGGCGACGATCGCATTCCTGATCGCCGGCACGGATGAAGAGGCGCCGTTCGACAAGGAAGAGGTGATTCCCATGCTGGGGGCCTTGCTGAGCATGTTGTGCGAGGCATTCAGTGACGCTTGAATTTCAGCTGTTGCTGGAGCCTGCGTCGTCAAAATAAAACCATCTGTCGTCAATTTTGAGAAAACTGCTGGTTTCATGCAGTTTTTCGGCTTTTCCGCCGAGCTTGTAACGTGCGACAAACTCCACGATGGCGGCATTGGATCCCATAAGCTCATGGCGTTTGACTGACAAGCCCAGCCATTTCGGCTGGGTGTCATTTTCCAGGCCGAGCCGCTCTGGCCTGGTGTCCGGGTGCCAGGTTTGCAGAAGATATTCCTCAAGCTGAAAAACATAAGCCGAGTAACGTGATCGCATCAGCGCTTCTGCCGAGAGAGCGGCCAGACCGACATGGTATGGGCGACAGCAGTCGTCGTAGGGTTTGTTGCTGCCGCAAGGGCAAACCGGCGGGTGTTGTTTGAGATTTTTGGCCATGGGCATCCACGGTATTTTAAACTGGCTTCAGCTGAATGAAAGGCGGAAGCCGATGTTTAATTGCTGCTGAGGGTCATCTGCACCTTGGTCATTAGCTCGTCCGCGATCATGCGTCCACCCTTGGATTCGCGGATCGCCATGTGCCAGCGCGAGATGCAGGCCTTCAGTTGAGCGTAGGACGATGCGGTACTGATCTGCTCGGCCATGCCGCGTCCCATGAGGCCGAGGTATTCGGTGGTGCTGGCGATCAGGATGTTTTTGGTCTCGGCCAGCTGTTCCGCGGAGGGTTCGACCACTTCGGCAGCCGCCTCATGTGCATGCGCGAGACTGAGCGGCCGCTGCGGGTCCTGAATCAGCCCGTGTGCAACCAGTTCTTCGACGATCTCGGCCACCGCCAGCCGTGGCAAACTTTGTCCGATTTCGGCGAGGCTGCGTTTGCCGTCGATCAGTATCAGCACCTGGCGCTGCTTCGGGGTTAGCCTGCGCTGGCCGCCAGTGATTTCATCGATACCCGCCGCCGTTTTTTCGTAGACCATACTCCCGCTCCTGTCATCTGTGAGTCAGTCACGGAAAATAACGGCTGATTGTTGCCGTCGTGTGACAGCGCGCGGGCAGCGGTAGGGCGCTACATCATGTCAGCGGCATTCGCCTGTTTTATGCTACGGCAGTGCGCAACGGCCTTATTGATCCTTGTCCGGTTTTTCTGCGCTCAGCTTCGTGAACAGCCAGCCCAGGTAGGCGGCCATCGCAATCACAAACACGATGATGCCGAGGCTGAGCAGGCCGGAAAATGTCCCGAATAGATCCATCAACATGAAAATTCTCCTGATTATTTGGACGCGGTTCTTGTCTGGCAGATGCCTGACTGGAATTTTATGGGCGGGCCGGGATGGCGTATTGATTTAAATCAAGCGCTGCGACATTCGGTCGCTGCGGTGCCTCGACAGAACCCGGCGCCCGTTTGTCCGGGGCAGACGCAAGGCGCCCGCAACGCTTTTTTCAACGGGCGTGGTCAAGCGTCGCTGCACAGGTTTTTCATTTGTCGCCGGGGGGGCTTTGACGTAAAATAGGCTCCCGTCGCTGAGCGTTCATTCAGCAAATCATTAAGCCCCTTCCATGACCAAATATGTATTCGTAACCGGCGGAGTCGTTTCCTCTTTGGGTAAAGGCATCGCCGCCGCCAGCCTTGGCGCCATCCTCGAGTCGCGCGGCATCAAAGTCACCATGCTCAAGCTCGATCCCTACATCAACGTCGATCCGGGCACCATGAGCCCGTTCCAGCACGGCGAGGTGTTCGTGACCGATGACGGTGCCGAGACCGACCTCGATCTGGGCCATTACGAGCGCTACATCAGCGCGCGCATGGGCAAGCGCAACAACTTCACCACCGGCCAGATCTACGAGACCGTGATCAAGAAAGAGCGTCGTGGCGAGTATCTGGGCAAGACCGTGCAGGTCATACCGCACATCACCGACGAGATCCAGAACCACATCAAGCGCGGTGCCGAAGGCGCCGATGTCGCCATCGTCGAGGTCGGCGGCACGGTGGGTGACATCGAGTCGCTGCCGTTCCTCGAGGCCATCCGCCAGATGGGCATCCGCGAAGGTCGCGGCAATGCCTGCTACATCCACCTGACCCTGCTGCCGTGGATCCCCACGGCCGGCGAGCTGAAGACCAAGCCGACCCAGCACTCGGTCAAGGAACTGCGCGAGATCGGTATCCAGCCGGATATCCTGCTGTGCCGCGCCGACCGTCCGATTCCGGACGAGGAGCGTGCCAAGATCGCGCTGTTTACCAATGTCGCGCCGGAAGCAGTCATCTCCGCCCTGGATGCCGAGTCGATCTACGCCATTCCGGGCATGTTGCACGACCAGATGCTGGACGAAATCGTCTGTCACAAGCTGGGCATTCTGGCCAAGGCCGCCGATCTCTCCAGTTGGAAGAAGATCGTCGATGCGCTGAAGCATCCGAAGCATCAGTTGGATATCGCCTTCGTCGGCAAATACGTCGACCTCACCGAGTCCTACAAGTCGTTGACCGAAGCGCTGATCCACGCCGGCATTCACACCCATTCCAAGATCAAGATCCATTACATCGATTCGGAAGATATCGAGAAGAACGGCACCGATTGCCTCAAGGCGATGGATGCGGTTCTCGTGCCCGGCGGCTTCGGCAAGCGTGGCACCGAAGGCAAGATCGCCGCTATCCGCTACGCGCGCGAGAACAAAAAGCCTTACCTCGGCATCTGTCTCGGCATGCAGCTGGCGGTCATCGAGTTCGCCCGCAATGTGGCCAAGCTGAAAGATGCCAACAGCACCGAATTCAATCCAGAGACGCCGCATCCTCTGGTCGGCCTTATAACCGAATGGCAGGACGCCAGCGGCAAGGTCGAGAAGCGTTCGGAAGACTCCGACCTCGGCGGCACCATGCGCCTGGGCGCGCAGAAATGTCCGATCGAAGCCGGCACGCTGGCCGCGCAGATCTATGGCAAGGAAGTCAACGAGCGCCACCGTCACCGCTACGAAGTGAACAACCACTATGTCGATCAGCTGAAGGCCGCAGGCCTCGTCATTTCCGCCCGCACGCCAAGCGAGCAACTGTGCGAAATGATCGAGCTGCCGCAGGACGTGCACCCCTGGTTCGTGGCCTGCCAGTTCCATCCGGAATTCACCTCGAACCCGCGTAGCGGCCACCCGTTGTTCAAGTCCTACGTCGAAGCGGCGCTGAAAGCCAAGGGGGCGATCAAATGAAGCTCTGCGGTTTTGAAGTCGGCCTCGACCGGCCGCTGTTCCTGATCGCCGGCCCCTGCGTCATCGAGTCGCAACAGATGGCGATCGACACGGCCGGACAGTTGAAGGAAATCACCGACGCGCTCGGCATTCCCTTCATCTACAAGTCGTCCTACGACAAGGCCAACCGCAGCTCGAACAAGACCTTCCGCGGTTTTGGCATGGAAGAAGGACTGAAGATACTCGATGAAGTCCGGCGCCAGATCGGCGTGCCCATCCTGACCGACGTTCACACCGAGGAGCAGGTGGAGCCGGTGGCTGCGGTGGTCGACGTACTGCAGACGCCGGCCTTTCTCTGCCGCCAGACCGATTTCATCACCGCCTGCGCCCGCTCCGGCAAGCCGGTCAACATCAAGAAGGGCCAGTTCCTGGCCCCGGGCGACATGAAGAACGTCGTGCAGAAAGCCAAGGAGGCGAACGGCGGCCTCGACAACATCATGGTCTGCGAACGCGGCGTATCCTTTGGCTATAACACGCTGGTATCGGACATGCGCAGCCTCGCCATCATGCGCGAGACCGATTGCCCTGTCGTCTTCGACGCCACCCATTCCGTGCAGCAGCCTGGCGGGCAGGGCGACAAGAGCGGCGGCCAGCGCGAGTTCGTACCGGTGCTGGCGAGGGCGGCGGTCGCCAGCGGCATTGCCGGCATCTTCATGGAAACCCACCCGGACCCAGCCAAGGCATTGTCGGACGGCCCCAACGCCTGGCCTTTGCCGAAGATGAAGGATTTGCTGACCGTGCTGGTCGATCTCGACCGGCTGGTGAAAAAGGCCGGCTTCATCGAGCAGACGCTTTAAGCCCGGCAACTGGAACAGCTATCTATTCCGGTACCATTGGCACTGAATACCATAATTCAATGTAGAGGAAAGCATCATGAGCGCAATTGTTGACATCATCGCCCGCGAAATCATCGATTCCCGCGGCAACCCCACTGTTGAAGCCGACGTGCTGCTGGAGTCCGGCATCATCGGTCGTGCTGCCGTGCCCTCAGGCGCCTCCACCGGCACCAAGGAGGCGGTCGAACTGCGCGACGGCGACAAGTCGCGTTACCTGGGCAAGGGTGTGCTGCAAGCCGTGGAGAACGTCAACACCGAGATCGCCGAAGCGCTGGTCGGGCTTGACGTCGAGGAGCAGAGCTTCATCGACAACACGCTGATCGAACTGGATGGCAGCGAGAACAAGGAGCGCCTCGGCGCCAATGCCATCCTCGCCGTTTCCATGGCCTGTGCCCGTGCCGCTGCCGAGGAATCCGGCCTGCCGCTCTACCGCTATCTCGGCGGTTCGGCTCAGATGCAGCTGCCGACACCGATGATGAACATCATCAACGGTGGTGCGCACGCCGAGAACAGTGTCGACATGCAGGAGTTCATGATCATCCCGGCCGGCTTGCCCAGCTTCCGCGAAGCACTGCGCGCCGGCGCCGAAGTTTTTCATGCGCTGAAGAAGACCTTGCACAAGAACGGTCTGGCCACCACCGTCGGCGATGAAGGCGGTTTCGCGCCCGACCTGCCGTCCAACGAGGCAGCCATCCAGTACATCCTGGAGGCCATTTCTGACGCCGGTTACGAGCCGGGCCGCGACATCCTGCTGGGTCTCGATTGCGCCAGCTCTGAATTCTACAAGGACGGCCTGTATCACCTGGAATCCGAAGGGTTGCAGCTCACCTCCGCGCAATTCGCCGACTATCTTGCGACCTGGGTCGACAAGTATCCGATCGTCAGCATCGAGGACGGCATGAGCGAACACGACTGGGACGGCTGGAAGCTGCTGACCGACCGCATGGGCCGTAACGTGCAGCTGGTCGGTGATGACCTCTTCGTGACCAACGCCAAGATCCTGCGCGAGGGCATCGCCCGCGGCGTCGGCAACTCCGTGCTGATCAAGGTCAACCAGATCGGTACGCTGACCGAAACCTTCACCACCATCGAAACCGCCAAGCGTGCCGGCTATACCTCGGTCATCTCGCACCGCTCCGGCGAGACCGAAGACACGACCATCGCCGACATCTCGGTGGCGACCAATGCGCTGCAGATCAAGACCGGTTCGCTTTCGCGTTCCGAGCGTATCGCCAAGTACAACCAGTTGCTGCGCATCGAGGAAGAACTGGGCAGCGCCGGCAGCTATGCCGGCATGGACGCCTTCTATCATCTGGCACGCTGACCCGCAGTAGCCACGCTGATTCCGGGCCCGTATATTGAGCTTTTGTGAGAGCGCTGACGCTGATTTTCGTCGTCCTGATTGCCCTGCTGCAATATCCGTTGTGGCTGGGCAAGGGCAGTTGGCTCAAGGTCTGGGACTTGAACCGGCAGATCGGCGAACAGCAGAAGCTCAACGCTGACTTGAAGGTGCGCAACGACGCAGTGGATGCCGAGGTGCGCGACCTCAAGCAGGGTTTCGCCGCGATCGAGGAACGCGCTCGCAGCGAACTCGGCATGATCAAGCAGGACGAGGTGTTCTATCAGGTGTTCGAAGGCATGGCGCCCAAGGCGGTCGAGACGCCTGCCAGCCCGGCAGTCGCCGACTGAGCGGCCTCAAGACGTAACGGCCTGATACTCAGGCCGGTAGCTCGTAGGGCAAGGTTCCCGGCCTCAAGGTTTCTCCGCCGTTCTGCGTAAGATAGAGACCTGGCGCTTCCATCGCTTCCATCCGCAATTCTGCCAGTGCATCCATGCCGCCGTCCGGCGCCGGTGCTACCCTGACCAGCATACCCACAACAGCTTCGCTGCCATTTTGCGCTTTGTCGTCATGCTGTCCGGTGCCGGCATAGAGCGGGTCGCCTGCTTCAGCAGTCAGGCCGGCCGGAATGTGCACGGGCAGCGTGCGGCGTTTGACCTTGCCCAGATAATGCGTGCGGGCGACGATTTCCTGGCCGGTGTAACAGCCCTTCTTGAAACTGATGCCGCTCAGTGCGTCGAGGTTGACCATCTGCGGCACAAAGGCTTCCTGCGTGGCGGGGCTAATGTCCGGAATGCCGGCTTCCACTTCCAGCCAGTCCCAGCAGGCTGCGCCTGCCGGCCTCGCCTGTTGGCGCAATGATTCCCATAGCGCCTGTGCCTTGTCCGCGGTCACGAAGATCTCGTAGCGCGGCCGTTGACCGGGCAAGCGGATGATGCGGACTTCCGGCAGGTTCAATTGGTCGTGCGCAAGCCGCGGCGCCTGGCCGAAGTGTTGCAGCAGCAGTGCTTCCGCATCCGTGCCGGCAAGGCCGAGTCGCACGATGTCGTCCGATGCGTCATGAATCGTGACCTTGGAGCGCAGCACGTACATCTTCAGCCGTTTCATGATGGGTTCCAGCAGTTGCCGGTTCAGCTGCAGGTAGATTTTCTCGTCGTGCGCAAATGCAAGGAATAACGCCAGCAGGCGTCCCTTGGCCGTGCAGTAGCCGGCGTAGTGACTGTGGCTGCCGTCCAGTTGTTTGATGTCGTTGGTCAATTGGCCCTGCAGGAAGGCCACGCGGTCATCGCCTTCGACGTCGAGCAGGCCAAGATGCGAGAGGTCTGCCAGAACGGTAGCGTTTGCGCTCGCCTGCAGTTCCTGTTGCGGATCGCCGAAATGCAGAACGCGCTGGCCGGCGATCTCCGCTTGTTGGGTGATGAGGAATGAATGCCACTGTGTCATGATCGGTTTGTTCACTGATAGATATCGCGGGTTGATAATGTCGCCACGGGCGGTCTGTCGGGATATGATTCGCCACAGTAGCGTTTTCAAAGTAGCGTTTGTGCCACTGAAGGGAATCGTTTGTCCTATTATAGCGCCAAGCCCGTGCAACTCGCGTTGATGCCTTCATCACTTCTCGTCCGGGTTATCGGCCTTGTCGCTCTGACCGCTGTGCTCGTGCTGCTGTTCCTGCCGGTGCCGGTCTTCCTGAAATGCTTGCTGATGGGCCTCGTCCTCCTCGCTGCCGTCCATGCCTATCGTCGTCATGCCATGCTGACTGCACCCGACGCCATCGTGCGGCTGAGCCTGAATCCGGAGTCAGGTCTGGAGATGGAGCGGAGGGATGGTCAAACGCGGCTGGTGACCGTGCGTGAGGACAGTTTTGTCGCCGCCTGGCTGACGGTGCTGAACCTGCGGTCGGTGGAAGGCCGTCAATGCCATACGCTGTTGCTGCTGGCGGACAACGTCGACCCGGCCGCTTTCAGACAGCTACGGGTCTGGCTCAAATGGGGGCGGGAGGTGCCGGCAAGTGCGAGGCCGGAGTCAGGCTGATTTCTGCCGGCGCTCCGTTGATTTTCTCCAGCGTTCCATCAGGCGCTTCAACCGCTCGCCTGTCTGCTGCAGCGGATGTTTCGGGAAGTAGGCGAGCAGCAACAAAATGCCGGCAACGCTTGCGAGCACCCAGTCGATCTCGTACGGAGCGATGTCGCGCCGTGCCGGTTTCTGTTCTTTCATGGCGGCCAGGATGTTCTGCAGTTTGTCGCCGCGCACGTACTTGGCATCGACTTCCTGCGCCAGTTCCTTCAGGTAGGTTTCATCGAGCACAGACAGGTAGCGGTCGCCTTCGCCGCCGGCAACATTGTCGTCGCGCGTGCCGATATTGGATTCCGATATCTGCGCGATGCCCGGCTGCAGGGCGAAGCTATCGCCGGACCAATAACCGATCAGTTGGTTCTTCTCGTCCAGCTTTGGGATGGGCGTGCCCTTGTCGCTGCCGACACCGACCAGCAGCCAGTCGTCGCCGCCCTGGAACCCGCTGAGATCGCGCTTGTTGAACACGTGCAACCGTGGTGCTTCTTCGCCATCCGTGAAATAGACCACTTGTGCCGGCTCAGGGAAGGAGCGCAGCGTACGCGCCAGATTGGGCAGGCTTTCGCGGATGCGGCTGTTGCCGGACCAGCCGGAGCGCCAGTCGAGGTGGTCGATGGTGTCGTTGATCTCGGCGAAGTTGCTGCAGACCTCGATCGGCGTGTACATGGCGGCGATACTGACGCCGGCGAACAGGCCAACGCTGACCTTGGTGCCGCAAGGCAGCGAGGAGACGATCTCGTGCATCATCTTCTGCGTATGGGCGATGCGGGTCAGCGGCTTGCTCTCGCTGCCCATGTCGGCGACGTTCATGCTCTGCGAGATATCGGCCACCAGGATGTAGCTGTAGATGTTGCGTTTGATCGGGATACTGGGCTGCAGCAGCGCGATGACGAGCAGCAGCAATGCCGTCAGCAACAGGGCGGCGTCGCGGCGGTGGATCAGCCAGCGTTGCAGGTGGTGGAAGTATTTCACGGCAGGCCCACCGGTATGTTGCCCATGATGAGGCCGGGGTTGTCTGATTCGCCGACGCCGGGGGTCGGGGTTTCCGGCAGCATGCCGATCACGCGGTCGAGGTTGTGGCGCGTATCCCAGTGACGATTGTCCAGCTTCACCGATTGCACATAGGCACCCTTGGCCTGACGGAACAGATATTCGCTTTCGTCCCGCACCGTCATGCTGTTGCCGTTCACCGTGAGGCCGCGCAGAAAGAAGATATTGCCGAGATTGTGCTGTACGGCGGAGCGCTGGTTCAAATCGCCGTGTTCAGCCAGTTGCTGGAACAACATGGTGGCTTCCTTGTAGCGCTCGTTCTTCGCCAGCCAGTAAGCGGTGGAGAACTTGGCTTCGTAGCTCTGGCGATCGGTCGCCGGTGTGTTGGCCGCCAGGATGGCCTGATTGAAGTTGCGTACCTGATGGATGCGATTCCAGGCATAGGTTGCCGTGATCGTGCTGACGGTGGCCAACACCGCCAGGGTCCAGGTGACTTTTCTTAAGCTGAGCGCCATGTGCGCACCTCCAGATATTTGACGCCGAGCAGCAGGGCGATCATCAGTGCTGCCAGCATGAAACAGTGACGTGTGTAATTCTTGCCCGGGATTTTTTCCAGATAAACGATGGGCTTCTTTTCTTTCTGATTGATGTCGGCGATCGCTTTCGCCAGCGAAGTCGGGTCGTCCGCCTCGTAGGCGTTGAACGGGGTCTTAAGGGTCTGAAAATATTCGTGCAGCGCGATGACCGGCGGCAGGGCCTCGTCCTCAGGCGGCACATAGTTTTCGTCGAAGATGCTGAGGCCGCCCGGCTGTTTAAGCACGATCCAGTAAAGACCGATGTCCATGCGGTCGAGCCAGTCGCGCACCTTCTGTTGCACGTCGGCGCTGATGCGGCCGGCGCCGTCCGAAAGCAGGATGATGGCGCGCGACCCCGAATTGGGGATCTTTTCGAACAGGGCGGTGCCGCTGGTCAGGCCACTGCCGATATTGGTCTGGAACAGCGCGTTGTTGGCGGTGGCCTGCACGGCCGAGATCACGGCATCGCGATTGTCGGTCAGCGGTAGCACGTGCATGGCGGAATTGCTGAAGGTGACGAGGCCGATCAGGTCGTTCTCGCGCTGGCGGATGAAGTCGGTGATGAGCCGGCTGGCGGCGGCGGACTTGGTTTCGCCGACCCGGCCACCGACGCCGGCGCCGGAGAAGGGGTCGTCCATGCTGGCACTGCGGTCCAGCACCAGCGCGATCTGCGCGCCGACGCCGGTTTTTTCGACATGCTGTTCCGGCGTGTGCGGCGCCGCCAGGCCCAGCAGGATGAAGCTCAGCGCGATCACCGCCAGCAGTTTGAGGAAAACCGCGATGACGTTGGACAGGGGGTCCCCGGGCAGCATCGCCACCCACGAGTAGCTGCGGCTATGCGAGCGCTCGAGCAGGAGCGGCAACAGTGCCAGCGGCAACAGCCACAAAACGTTAGGGTAGAGAAAACTCATGATTTTTGCGGTTCGGGTTGCAGGCCGCGTTCGCAATCGCGGCAGCGGCGCGTAAACCGGCGCAGCCACTCATGCTCTTCCGCGCCGTATTGCCGGCTGGCGGAAGGTTCGAAGAACACGAGGCGCGACAGTTCGAAGAACTGCTCGATCTCAGGCCGGATCGCGGCGAATACCGGCTTCTGTTGCAGGAACTGCTCCAGATTACCGCCGAACACGCTGCTGCCCATGCTCTTGTTGAACGCCTGATGCACGGAGCCGAGTCCGAGCTTCAGCGTTTCTTCGTCCGGCGGCAGCTTGCGCAGCTTGCCCAGTTGGCGATAGGCGCGGGCGAAAGGACCGCCCATGCGCGGCAGCCATGCGTGGACACCGAACACGTACAAGAGGCCGATGGCGGACAGTGCCAGTACGGCCAGAGCGGCCTGTAGCAGTTGTCTTTCCCGCTGGTCGGTTTTGAGCAGCGGGCCGCGGAAAGGACTCATGTCGCTTTCAAGCTTGACCTCGCCGAACACCGCGATCGGCGAGATGCGGAAGTTCCAGCTGGGGATTCGGTATTCGTAGATATCCTTGCCGCTCTGCACCTTGACGATCTCGGGCGGCAAGGCAGCCGGCTTGGCGACGACGTTGCGCGTGAACACCTGATAGGTGAGGGTGATCGTGTAAACAGTCGATGACGACTTCTCTTCTACCTCCTTGCGGATGTCGCGCAGTTCGATGCCGATGACCTGCCCCTTGTAGCGCTTTTCATAGCCGACGATGGGCAGCGAGGTGTCGACCAGCTTGTACGGCTTCTGAATCTCCATCGTGACCACGCGCGTCAGCAGGTCGCCGACCGTGTAGCCGGAATCGCGCTCCGGCTCGGCGATGCGCAGCTTGACCAGCTTGGGGTCCAGCGCCGGCAGCTTGGCTTCGTCCGCCATCAGGCCGTTGCTGACGCTGAACAGCAGACTGAGCGCGAGGCATTGCAGGAAGATTTTTTGCATGGATGTAAAGGCGGTTTTCATGAGTTCAGGCAGCCACGTATTGGTGGAAATAATCGGTCAGCGCATCAGCGTCATAACCGTGTTCGATGAACAGCGGCGGCATGTCGAGGCGCAGGAACAAGGCCTTGATCGCTTCGCGCCGTGCCTCGAAATTGGCGATGATGCGGTCGCGATAGCTTTTGCGCAGGAACAGCGTGCGCTTGGCACCGCTCTCCGGGTCGGTGACGCTGGCGATGCCGAATTCCGGCAACTGCCTGTACTCGGCCTCGTCCCACAGCACGACAGGCACGATGTGGTGGCGCAGCATCAGCGCCAGCGCCGCTTCGAGGTCGGCCATCGGCATGTGGAAATCCGAGATGAGGAATACCAGCGAGCGTTCGCGCGGCAGGTAGCGTGAGACATCGAGCAGCCCCTTGCTGCCTTTGGCGCCAGGGTGATAGTCGCGCAGTTGCTCGGCCATCTCCAGCGCGTGATGCGGCCTGAAACTCGCCGGACAGTGCCAGTCCTCGCGCACCTCGTCATCGAAGCCGATGAGGGTGAAGGAGTCGGCGTTGCTGTTGGCCGACTTGGCGACCGACTGCACGATGTCGGCGGCGACCGACAGCTTTCGCTGGTAGCTGCCGTAATGCATGGAGCCGGACATGTCGCACAGCGCGATGACCGGCGTCGTGCTCTTCTGGTTGAAGATGCGCACGTAGACCTGCTCCAGCGGGTCGCGGATGGTCTGGCGGATGTCGATGCGGCGCGGGTCCGGGTAGGACAACAGCGTGGTATGGCCGCGGAACTCCATGCCCATGCCGCGCTGGGTGCTGTTGTGGCTGCCGGGGCGGCGGCCACGCGAACGCCAGCCGATGTGGTAGGTGAACAGCTTGATCTGGTCGAGTGCGGTCATGGCGCCGGGCTCTTTTGTCCGACAGATGCTGTGCGGCTGTTGTGGATCATGGGGACCACCGGTCTGTGCTCCGTGCCTGCCGTTCAGGGTGCAGAGACTGCGTTGATGATGCCGGACAGCAGTTCGCGTGCGATCTCGGTGCGGCGCATCTCGTAGACCGGGCTGAACACCAGGCGGTGGGCGATGGTCTCGTGGAACACGGCGTGGATGTCTTCCGGTACCACCGAGGTGCGGTTGTTGAGCCAGGCATTGACACGGGCGGCCGACAGCAGCATGCCGACGCCGCGCGGGCTGGCGCCGGAGATGATGAGGCGGCTCATTTCCACGCCCGGCACCTGCACGCCGAACAGTTCCGGCGACTTGGTCGCCGTCCAGAGATCAAGCGCGTAACGGCGCAGGGTCTGGCTGGCGTCGATCGAGCCCTGGATGATGCGGGCGACGCCGTTGACCTGATCGAACTGCAGAATCTCGGGCTGCACCGTGTTTACCAGCGCGTCGACATCGTGATACTTGGGATTGAACATCAGTTCTTCGCGGATGGCGGCATCGCCCGGCACGACGATGGGGATTTCCATCATGAAGCGGTCGCGGGCGGCGGACGGGATATCGAAGGTCTCTTCCTTTTCCACCTGGTTGCGGTCGGCGAACACCAGCATGTGAGGGAAGTGGTGCTCCTTGTTGAATGCCGTCAGCGTGCGCTCCGCCATCACGCGCAGCAGCAGCGAGTGCACCTGCGGACGCGCGCGGTTGATCTCGTTGAAGAAGAAGATGGACAGGTCTTCGCCCGACATCAGCAGCGGGCCGGGGCTGACGTGCGGCTTGCCGTCCTCGCCCAGGTAGGTGTGGTAGACCAGGTCGTTCGGCATCAGGTCGATGGTGCCCTCGATGCGCTGGTAGCCGCCGCCGATGCCGCGGGTAAAGGCGCGCAACAGTGTGGTCTTGCCGACGCCGACATCGCCTTCTAGCAGCACGTGGCCGCGGGCGAAGATGGCGGTGGTAATCAGGCGGATGGGGGACTCCTGTCCCACGACCACCTTGTTGATCTCAGATTCCAGTTTCAGCGCATGTTCGCGCCAGTCGGCCAGTTGGCGGTCGCTCATTGACTTGTCCCAAATGAATGATGTAAATGAAGGTTGCGAATTTGTAAAATAATGTAACAAAGTCGCATGGTAAACGGATTCCTTTCCGGTGTAAACAGATCTGTATACCCCTGAGGCCGCTACAAAATAGCGAGGGCTTTCGCTCAGAGGCATTTCCGGCGAAAATAGCGGAATAATCCTATTCAAAAGAAAAAGTCCCTGATGTCAAAACAACACAGTTACACCTACGAGGAGTTGCTCGCCTGCGGTCGCGGCGAAATGTTCGGGCCCGGCAATGCCCAGCTGCCGCTGCCGCCGATGTTGATGATCAGTCGTATCGTCTCGATCACAGAGGATGGCGGCAAATACGGCAACGGCCAGATCGTCGCCGAGCTCGATATTGACCCGGATATGTGGTTCTTCAAATGCCACTTCGAAAACGATCCGGTGATGCCGGGATGTCTCGGGCTGGATGCCATGTGGCAACTGGTCGGCTTTTATCTGGGCTGGATGGGCGGCCCCGGACGCGGCCGTGCGTTGGGTGCCGGCGAGGTGAAGTTCACCGGCCAGGTGCTGCCGACCGGCAAGCTGGTGACCTACCGGATCGACCTCAAGCGGGTCATCATGCGTAAGCTGGTGATGGGCATCGCCGATGCCACCATGGAACTGGACGGTCGCGAGATCTATGCGGCGACCGATTTGCGCGTCGGCCTATTCACACGGACCGACAATTTCTGATCCAGATAATAAAATTGGATATGCGGATAACGCTATTGGGAGAATCACGATGCGTCGTGTCGTAGTCACCGGGATGGGGATTGTCTCCAGTCTCGGCAACAACAAATCCGAGGTGGTGGACAGTCTGCGCGAAGGGCGCTCGGGCATCACCTATCAGCCGGAGTATGCGGAAAAAGGCCTGCGCTCGCATGTCGCCGGCTCGATCAAGAACCTGCAGCTGGAAGAACTGATCGACCGCAAGCTGATGCGTTTCATGGCCAAGGGCCATGCCTACGCCTGGCTGGCCATGCAGGAAGCGATTCAGGACGCCGGTCTGCCGCCGGAACTGGTTTCCAGCGTGCGCACCGGCCTTATTGTCGGTCAGGGCGGTGCCTCGCACGAGAGCATACTCGAGGGCATCGACACGCTGCGCGAGAAGGGCGTGCGCCGCGTCGGACCCTACATGGTGACCAAGGCCATGGCCAGCGGCGTTTCGGCCTGCCTCGCCACCGGCGCGCAGATCAAGGGCATCAACTACGCCATCAGCTCGGCCTGTGCCACCAGCGCTCACTGTATCGGCGCCGGTGTCGAGCAGATCCAGCTCGGCAAGCAGGACATCATCTTCGCCGGCGGCGGCGAGGAGGAGCACTGGACCCTGTCCTTCATGTTCGACGCCATGGGCGCGCTGTCCAGCAAATACAACGACACGCCGGAGAAAGCCTCGCGCACCTATGACGCCAACCGCGACGGCTTCGTCATTTCCGGCGGCGGCGGTATCGTCGTGCTGGAGGAGTACGAGCACGCCAAGGCACGCGGCGCCAGGATCTACGCCGAAGTGATCGGCTACGGCGCGACTTCCGACGGCTACGATATGGTGGCCCCGAGCGGCGAGGGCGCGGCCCGCTGCATGCGTCTCGCGTTGCAGGGCGTCGAGGAGCCGGTCGATTACATCAACACCCACGGCACCAGCACTCCGGTCGGCGACGTCAAGGAACTGGAAGCCATTCGCGATGTGTTTTCCGGCCAGAACCCCGCAATCGCTTCAACCAAGTCGCTGTCCGGTCATGCCTTGGGCGCGGCCGGCGTCAACGAGGCAATCTACACACTGCTGATGATGGAGCACAGTTTCATCGCTGCCTCGGCCAACATCGAAACGCTGGATCCTGCTGCCGAGGGCCTCAACATCGTGCGTAGCCGTATCGACAACGCCAGCATTCAGACCGCGCTGTCGAACAGTTTCGGCTTCGGCGGTACCAACGCTACGCTGACCTTCTCCCGCCGCCGGCTGGATTAGGCGGCGGTCTCGATGCGGCCGGGCGTAACTGTCAGGCGCCGCAGCAATCCAGCCAGCCGGAATCCGGTGTGCTGGTACCAGGGTAATCGAATCTAAAGCAGGAGCGCCGCCGCGACTTGGCGGCCTTCTGCCATCAGGATGTTGTAGGTGCGGCAAGCCGCTGCCGTTGCCATGCATTCGATGCTGATGCCGGCACTGGTCAGGTGATGCGTGATGCTTGGATGAATGAAGCGGTGGCGTTGTCCGGTGCCGAGCAGAACGACCTCGGGTTTCAGGGGCAGCAACAGCGTGAAATCGGTTTCCTGCAGGCTGTCGAAATCGCCGTCCACCCAGTTTTCGATCAAACGTTCCGGCAGGACGATCAGCGAGCGATGGTGGCGCACCGCGTTGATTTCCACCCAGCCCGTGTCGTAACCGGTGATGAGCTGGTTGCCGGCGGCCGTTGTCAGATGCAGTTTCATGGCGGATGGTGGGTCATGGATGTCGGGTTGAGCTGCCAGCCGCTTTCATTGCTGGCATGCCCGTGACAATGTAAGATAACACACTTTTTGCAGGGCGGATTCCGCCGTTAGCGACCATCATGGACCCCATACTGAAATCGACCAAACTCAACAACGTGTGCTACGACATCCGTGGCCCGGTGTTGGAGCGCGCGCGGCAGATGGAGGAAGAGGGTCACCGCATCATCAAGCTCAACATCGGCAACCCGGCACCGTTCGGCTTCGAGGCGCCGGAAGAGATATTGCAGGACGTCATCCGCAATATGGATCAGGCGTCCGGCTACACCGACTCCAAGGGCCTGTTCGCTGCGCGCAAGGCTATCATGCATTACACGCAGCAGAAGCACATCGCGGACGTGACGATCGATGACATCATCATCGGCAACGGCGTTTCCGAGCTGATCGTGATGGCGATGCAGGCCCTGCTCAACAACGGCGACCAGGTGCTGGTGCCGATGCCGGACTATCCCCTGTGGACCGCTGCTGTGACGCTGGCCGGCGGTACGCCGCGGCATTACATGTGCGACGAGGCGAGCGGCTGGCTGCCCGATCTGCAGGATATCGAGGCCAAGATCACGGCCAACACCCGGGGCATCGTCATCATCAATCCGAACAATCCGACCGGGGCGCTGTATCCGAAAGAGGTGCTGGAGGGCATCATCGAGATCGCCCGCCACCACAAACTGGTCATTTTCGCCGATGAGATCTACGACAAGGTCTTGTACGACGGCAATACCCACACATCGATCGCCTCGCTGGCGGACGATGTGCTGTTCGTCACCTTCAACGGCCTTTCGAAGAACTACCGCACCTGCGGATACCGCGCCGGCTGGCTGGTGGTCTCCGGTGAGAAGAAGCATGCGACCGATTACATCGAAGGTCTCAATATGCTGGCTTCCATGCGCCTGTGTGCCAACGTACCGGGACAGCTGGCGATCCAGACGGCGCTGGGCGGCTATCAGAGCATCAACGATCTGGTGGCGCCGAGCGGCCGCCTGTGCAAGCAGCGCGACCTGGCCTACAAGCTGCTGACCGATATTCCGGGCGTCACCTGCGTGAAACCGGCGGCCGCCATGTACCTGTTCCCCAGACTGGATCCGGAGATGTATCCGATCGAGGACGATCAGCAGTTCATCCTCGACCTGTTGCTGGAGGAGAAAGTCCTGCTGGTTCAGGGCAGCGGCTTCAACTGGCACAAGCCGGATCACTTCCGCGTGGTGTTCCTGCCCAATGTGGATGATTTGACCGAAGCCATCGGCCGCATCGCGAGATTCCTCGAGAATTATCGCAAGCGTCATGGCAAATAAAACCAGCGGCGGAGGATAAGGCGCACGCCCGTTGGGTCGGGTCGACCCTTTCCCCTGTTGTGAACTTGAATGGCTGAAAGAGAAGTTTGGAAACTATGAAACCCATCAATGTAGGTCTGCTAGGCATCGGTACCGTCGGTGGCGGTACGTTCACGGTATTGAAGCGCAATCAGGCTGAGATCAGCCGTCGTGCCGGGCGCAGCATCCGTATCGTCAAGGTGGCCGACCGCAACCTCGAACTGGCACGTCAGGTGACCGCCGGGGCGTGCGAAGTGACTGATGACGCGTTTGCCGTCGTCAACGATCCGTCCATCGACGTCGTCGTCGAATTGATCGGCGGCTATACAATCGCCAAAGACCTGGTGCTGAAAGCCATTGAGAGCGGCAAACATGTGGTAACCGCCAACAAGGCGCTGATCGCCTTGCATGGCAACGAGATCTTCGCTGCTGCACAGAAGCGCGGCGTCATTGTCGCCTTCGAGGCGGCGGTGGCCGGCGGCATCCCCATCATCAAGGCGCTGCGCGAAGGCCTCTCGGCCAACCATATCGAGTGGATCGCCGGTATCATCAACGGCACGACCAATTTCATCCTGACCGAGATGCGCGAAAAAGGCCTGGCCTTCGCCGATGTGCTGGGCGAGGCGCAGCGGCTCGGTTATGCCGAAGCGGATCCGACCTTCGACGTCGAAGGCATCGATGCCGCCCACAAACTGATGATCCTGTCGGCCATCGGTTTCGGTATCCCCATGCAGTTCGACAAGGTTTACACCGAAGGCATCACCAGGCTGGAAAGCAAGGATATCCGCTATGCCGAGGAACTGGGTTATCGCGTCAAGCTGCTTGGCATCACCAAGCGCAACGAGCAGGGGGTCGAGTTGCGCGTGCATCCGACCCTGATCCCGGAGAAGCGTCTGGTCGCCAATGTCAACGGCGCCATGAACGCCGTCGTGGTCAAGGGCGATGCAGTCGGACCGACACTTTATTATGGCGCCGGCGCCGGCGCCGAGCCGACCGCCAGCGCCGTGATCGCCGATCTGGTCGATGTCGCACGCCTGGCAGATGCTTCGGTCGAGCAGCGCGTGCCGTATCTGGCATTCCAGCCAGATCAGCTCGCCGATCTGCCTATCCTGCCGATCGGGGAAGTCAGCAGTGCCTATTATCTGCGCATGCGCGCCTCGGACAAGCCGGGCGTGCTGGCGGAAGTCACGCGCATTCTCGGCGACCGTGACATCTCGATCGACGCCATGATGCAGAAGGAGCCGGCGGAGAACGAAACCGAAGCCGACATCATCATCCTGACGCATGTCACGGTCGAAAAGAACATGAATCAGGCGATTGCCGCCATCGAGGCGCTACCGGCGACGGTAGGCAAGGTGACGCGCATCCGCATGGAAGAGTTGGGCAAGTAACATGAAATACATCAGCACCCGCGGGCAGTCGCCCGCTCTCAGTTTCAGCGAAATCCTGCTGGGCGGTCTGGCGCCGGACGGTGGCCTCTACATGCCGGAGCAATATCCGCATTTCAGCGATGCCGACCTGACGGCGATGCGTGCCATGAATTACCGCGACCTGGCCTATACGATATTGTCGCGCCTGGTCGACGATATTCCCGCCGCTGATCTGCGCGCGATCATCGACAAGACCTACCGCCCGGAAGTCTATTGCCATGCACGTGCCGGTCAGAACGCAGAGGACATCACGCCTACGCTGAAGCTGGAAGACGACCTCTATCTGCTGTCGCTTTCCAATGGCCCGACGCTGGCCTTCAAGGACATGGCGATGCAGTTGCTCGGCAATCTGTTCGAATATGTGCTGAACAAGCTGGGGCAGGAAACCAATATCCTCGGTGCAACCTCGGGCGATACCGGTTCCGCCGCCGAATACGCGATGCGCGGCAAGAAGGGTATCCGCGTCTTCATGCTGTCGCCGCACCAGAAGATGAGTCGTTTCCAGACCGCGCAGATGTTCAGCCTGCAGGACGAGAACATCCATAACATCGCCATCAAGGGCGTGTTCGACGATGCGCAGGACGTCGTCAAGGCGGTTTCCAACGACCATGCCTTCAAGAAGCAGCACAAGATCGGCGCCGTCAATTCCATCAACTGGGCACGGGTCGCGGCACAGGTCGTCTACTACTTCAAGGGCTATTTCGCCGTTACGCAGGATAACAGCCAGAAGGTCAGTTTCGCTGTGCCTTCCGGTAACTTCGGTAACGTTTGCGCCGGCCACATCGCCCGCATGATGGGTCTGCCGATCGCCAAACTGGTGGTGGCGACCAACGAGAACGACGTGCTGGACGAATTCTTCCGTACCGGCGTCTACCGTCCGCGCGGTTCGGCCAACACCTATCACACTTCCAGTCCGTCGATGGACATCAGCAAGGCCTCCAATTTTGAACGCTTTGTGTTCGATCTGGTCGGCCGCGATAGCGCCAAGGTGCGCGAATTGTGGAGCAAGGTCGACGCCGGTGGCGCCTTCGATCTGAAACAGGATGGCCTGTTCGACAAAGTGAAGGAATACGGCTTTGTTTCCGGTAGCAGCAACCACGCCAACCGCATGCATACCATACGGGCAAGCAGGGAAAAATACGACGTCACCATCGATACGCATACCGCAGACGGCCTCAAGGTCGCGTTGGAATATCGCGAACCTGATGTTCCGATGGTGGTGCTGGAGACTGCATTACCGGCCAAGTTCGAAGACGCGATTGTCGAAGCCTTGGGACAGAAGCCGGAGCGCCCGGCTGACCTGGTCGGTCTCGAGGACTTGCCGCAGCGCTTCGTCGTCATGGATGCTGACGTTAACGCCATCAAGCAGTTCATCGTCGAACACAGCTGAGAGGAGCCTGCCATGAAGGTCTATCATGACTTGTTGCGCCACGTGCTGGTGCACGGCCACAGGAAGGATGACCGCACCGGCACCGGCACTCTCTCGGTGTTCGGCTATCAGATGCGCTTCGATCTGGCCGAAGGTTTTCCGCTGCTGACGACCAAGAAGGTGCACCTGAAGTCCATTATCCACGAGCTGTTGTGGTTCCTGCAGGGCAGCACCAATATTCAGTATCTGAAGGATAACGGCGTCACCATCTGGGACGAATGGGCCGACGAGAACGGCAACCTTGGACCGGTCTACGGCTATCAATGGCGCAACTGGCCCAAGCCGGACGGCAGCCATATCGACCAGATCGCCCAGGTGGTGGAATCCATCAAAAAGACGCCAGACTCCCGCCGCCTCATCGTGTCGGCCTGGAACGTCGCCGATGTCGACAAGATGAAGCTGCCGCCCTGTCATGCTTTTTTCCAGTTCTATGTAGCTGATGGCAAATTGAGCTGCCAACTCTATCAGCGTAGCGCCGATATTTTTCTCGGCGTGCCGTTCAACATCGCCTCCTATGCCTTGCTCACCATGATGGTGGCGCAGGTCTGCGGCCTGAAACCTGGGGATTTCGTCCACACGCTGGGCGACGCCCACATCTATCTGAACCATCTGGATCAGGTCAACGAGCAGTTGTCGCGCACGCCGCGCAGCCTGCCGGTCATGCGCATCAACCCGCAAGTCACCGACATCTTCGGCTTCAGGTTCGAAGATTTCACCCTCGAACATTACGATCCCTATCCCGCCATCAAGGCGCCTGTCGCCGTCTAGTTTCAACGCCATGCGGGCGCGATGAGTTTAATGCTCATGCAGCCCCGTCTCTTTCCTGTGTTTGGTTGTATGCAGCCGCTCCGGCTGTCTGTAGCCATGCCCGTGCTTAAACCCGCATCAATTTCATTGAATAACAATGGTTTGAATGCGTATGTGTCAGGGCATGAATTTTGCGCGTGATGGACTGTAAGATTTGAATGCTTGCGCTCGGGAATTTCTCCCATTTTGGTTTGTGTGGAAATCTCTAAAATGAATAGCTTTTTGAAGAAGCCGCTGAATATGAGTCTGACGGTCCGCCTGAATCTGATGATCACCATGCTGTTGCTCATCGTGATTAGCCTGGGCGCAATATTATCGATTCACAGCGCGCGGGAAGACGTACGGGCCGAAGTGCAGTCGACGGCATCGCTGGCCTCGCATCTGCTGGATGCCGAGATACTGCATTACACCTCGGATTATGCCTGGCTCAATGGGGCAGATCCGAACAAGGCCTCTATCTTCAGGCTGGAATCACTGGCGGATATCCGCCACCTTAAAATCGAGTTCTATGACCAGTTCGGTCGATTGCGCGACAGCAATCGCGAGGACTGGCAGGAGAAAAAAGCGCCGCCTCCTGCATGGTTCGTCCGATTGATGGATGTCACCGGCGGCGAGGGCGCCGAGGTCAGGCGCGTCATTTTTGTCAGTGGCCGGGCAATCGGTGAACTGGTGATCACACCGGACAGTTCGTTCGAGATCGAAGAAATCTGGAACGATACACAAGGCCTGCTCTGGCTGGTGGCGATCTTTTTCGTCGCGGTGAACGCCATGGTCTACTGGGCATTGAAGAAGGCTTTGCAACCGGTCGGCAGCGTGGTGAACGCCTTGAGCGCGCTGGAGAAGGGCGATCTCGATGCCCGTCTGCCCCAGTTCGAGTTGCCTGAACTCGCCGGCCTCAGCATGAAGTTCAACGCGATGGCGCAGACCCTGCAGCAGAGCATCAAGAGCAATCACCGGCTGACGCAGAAGATCATCCGGCTGCAGGAGGACGAGCGCAAGAGTCTGGCGCGCGAGTTGCACGACGAGATCGGTCAATGCATGACCGCCATCAATGTCGACGCCATGGCGATCGCCAACAGCAAGGACCTCGGCGCTGCCAAGCGAAGTGCGAATGCCATCGCCGATGTCTCCATGCAAATCCTGGACATGGTGCACAACATGCTGCAGCGTTTGCGCCCCGGCGTGCTGGACGAACTGGGTCTTTCGATTGCGCTGGATGAGTACGTTTACGGCTGGCGCGAGCGCAACGCCGGCATCTCCAGTTGCATCAGCATCGCCAAGGACCTGGGCGAGATGGACGACGAAGTCGCGCTGGCTGCTTATCGCATCATCCAGGAATCGCTGACCAATATCACGCGGCACGCCAACGCGCGACGCATGACCTTGACGGTCGGCCGGGACAAGGATGAGCTGGTGATCGACATCGAGGACGACGGCAAGGGATTCGACCCCAATGGTTTCGGCGGCTACGGGCTGGCCGGCATGCGCGAACGGGTCGAGGGTCTGGGCGGCGTCTTCAGCCTGACGACGGCGCCGGAAAAGGGAACCACTATTTCAGTACGACTACCTATCAGGATAGAAGAGGCATTATGACGAACCCGTATCGCGTGATGTTGGCGGATGACCATGCTGTGGTCCGTTCCGGACTGCGTCGCTTGCTGGAGCAGGATAACAGCGTACTGGTCGTGGCCGAGGCAAGTACCGGCGAGCAGGCCTATCAGATATATGGCGAATGCAAGCCGGACGTCGTCGTCATGGATATGTCGATGCCGGGCATGGGCGGGCTGGAGGCTTTGCGCAGGATACTGGCGCGCTATCCCGCGGCAAGGATCATCATTTTCTCGATGCACGAGAATGCCGCTTTCGCCACTCAGGCACTCAGCGCCGGCGCCAAGGGCTATATCGCAAAATCCGGCGTGGCCGGCGATCTCTTGAACGCCGTGCACGAGGCCATGGTGGGGCGGACCTGGATCAGCCCGTCGATCGCCCAGAAAATTGCCTTGCAAAGCCTGACCGGTGAAGATGATCCGGTGCGTAAATTATCCGGCCGCGAGTTCGAAGTGTTCCGTCTGCTGGCAGAAGGGAACTCGCTTGAGACCATATCCGAGACACTGAAGATCAGCCAGAAAACCGTAGCCAATTACCAGACCCTGCTGAAGCAGAAGCTGGGCATATCGGGCCCGATCGAGCTGGTGCGTCTGGCAATACGCTACGGCGTCATTGAAGGTTAATTCACAGAGGGGAAAGAGAAATGCGTTTGAATATCATCCGGGGACTGATTCTGGTGGGAATCATGGCGGCGAACGCTGCACATGCCGGCTTTGAAGAGGGCAAGGCGGCGTTCGTGCAACGCGATTACGCGAAGGCGTTCAAGGAGTTCAAGCCGCTGGCTGAGAGCGGTGATGGAAAGTCGCAGCACATTCTTGGCATGATGTATGACGAAGGTCAGGGCGTGCGTCAGGATTATGCAGAGGCGGCAAAATGGTACGGGAAGGCGGCCGGCCAGGGTAACGTCGATTCTGCCTATAACCTGGGCGTCATGTATGCCATGGGGCAGGGGGTCGAGCGGGACGATGTGCAGTCTGCCAAGTGGTTCCGCATGGCAGCCGAGAAGGGTCATGTGTTGTCGCAGTTTGCCTTGGGGAGAGTCACGACCATCGGTCGCGGCGTCAAGCAGGATGACAAGGCCGCCAGCGGCTGGTACCGCAAGGCGGCCGAGCAGGGGCATTTCAAGGCTCAACTGGTACTGGGCAAGAATTATCTGGAAGGCCGCGGCCTGGAAAAGAATCCCAAGCAGGGCTTTCACTGGATCAGCCAGTCGGCTGAGCAGGGGCATTTCAAGGCGCAGTACGAACTGGCCAAAATGTATCGCGATGGCGTCGGGGTGGCGGCGGATGCGGTGCAGGCCTACAAATGGTATCAGCTTGCCGCCACGCAGAATCACGAGTTCGCGATTGTCGAAAGAGATCAGCTCGCTGCCAAAATGAGCGCCGAGCAGATAGCGCGCGGCAAGCTGCTGGCCTCGGAATGGGCACCGAAGAAACTGGATGAACGCCGGGCCGCGAAATAATGGCCATGTTGCATATTCCGGGCGACCGTCTAATTTCACATTTCCTCTCTCATTTTATTCCCGACCAACATAGGAATTATTCCTAACGCTATTCAGGAAATCCGCTCGTTCTGCTTGACCGTGACATCCCTATAGTGTCTGTGCGTCCTCGGCAATTAAGGGGAATAGCGATCGTTTCAAAATCAGAACAAGGAGGATGTATGAGAAAGCAACAACTGATGCTGCGGGGGGTATATGCAGCACTGGGTGCGCTGGCGATGGTCGGTATTGCCGGCCAGGCCTCAGCCAATGAGGAAATCATCAAGCGCAGCAAGGATCACAATATGTGGGCAGCGCCAGGTCAGAATCTGGCATTGCACCGTCACAGTCAGCTGAAGGATATCAATACCAAGACCGTCAGCAAGCTGCAATATGCATGGTCCCAATCCACCGGCACTTTGCGCGGTCACGAAGGTCAGCCGGTCGTGGTCGAGCACAACGGCAAGACCATGATGTACTTTGTCAGCGCCTGGCCGAACATCGTGCAAGCGCTCGATTTGAGCGATCCTGATCATCCGAAGCAGGTCTGGAATTACACCAAGAAAACCGACCGCGATGAATCCGCAGTGCCACGCGCCTGTTGTGACACCATCAATCGCGGGCTGAACTATGCCGACGGCAAGGTGGTATTCCACACGCTGGACGGTTTCCTGATCGCGCTGGACGCAACGACCGGCAAGGAAATCTGGGTCACCAAGCACGCTTATCCTGAAAAGGGTGAAACGCATTCCGGCCCAGCTATGGTGGCCGAAGGTTTGGTGATCGCCGGTTTCGGCGGTGACGAGTTCGCGGCTCGCGGCCGTACAGTTGCCTATGACCTGAAGACCGGCAAGGAAGTCTGGAAGTGCCATAGCACCGGCTCCGACAAGGATCTGTGCATGACACCGGAAACCAACAAGGCCAACCCGCATTATGGTCTCTATGGTCAGAACACCGGCCTGACTTATCCCGGCGATGAGTGGAAGATCGGCGGCGGCGCACCATGGGCGTGGTTCAGCTATGATCCAAAACTTCGCATCATGTACGCTGGTACCGGTAACCCGGGTCACTGGTCACCTTCCTATCGCTGCGGCGAAACCGGTGCCAACCTGACTCACACCAAGTGTAACGAAACCGATCCCAAGACCGGTATCGGCAAGTGGGACAACAAGTGGTCCATGACCATCATGGCGCGCAAGATCGACACCGGTGAAATGGTCTGGGCCTACCAGAAGACACCGTTCGACCAATGGGACTATGACGGTGTGAACGAAAACATCCTGGTGGACAACCTGGTGGTCGACGGCAAGAAGCATGACGCTCTGGTCAACTTCGACCGTAACGGCTTTGCTTACGTGCTCGACCGCAAGGATGGCACGTTGCTCCGCGCCAACAAGTTCGTGACCGTGAACTGGGCTGAAAAGGTCGATCTGAAGACCGGCCGCCCGGTCAAGGTCGAGAAGCACTCTCCGTTCGCACGCGACGTCAACACACAGGCTTGCCCATCCGCAATGGGTGGTAAGGACCAACAGCCTGCTGCGGTGGATCCAAAAGAACCGAACATCTTCTACGTGCCCACCAACAACTGGTGTATGGAAGATGAGCCGCAGGAACGTACACACACCCAACAAGGTACCGTGTATGTGTTCGCCAATGTTTACATGTATCCGGAAAAACCGGGCGTGACCGGCAAGCTGAAGAAGTTCGACGTCGTCAGCGGCAAGACCATCTGGGAAATCCCTGATCCATATCCTAACTGGAGTGGCGTCCTGGTAACTGATGGCGGCCTGGCCTTCTACGGTTCGCTCGGCGGTGATTTCCGTGCAGTCGATCGCAATTCCGGCAAGGTGCTCTGGAGCCGCAAACTGGGTTCCGGCATCATCGGCAACCCCGTCACCTACAAGGTTAAAGGCAAGCAGTATGTATCCGTCTTTGCCGGTATCGGTGGCTGGATCGGTCTGCCTGTAACCGCAGGTCTGGACATGGATGACAAGTATGGCGCTATCGGTGCCACTGCCATGGCCAAGGCTTCCGGTCTGGACAAGATCCCGCAAGGTGGCGAGCTGTACACATTCCGCTTGTATGACTGATAAAGCAGTAATGAAGTAGTTGAGTAAATCGGCCGAGGGTGGCGTTCATGCCACCTCTCGGCTTTTTGTAATCATCAAGTTTTAAGGATTGTGATGAATAAAAAGCTTCATGTGTTGTGGCTGGGGGTTGCGCTGTCCTTGTTGCCATCCTTCGCGGCAGCTGAAAAAGTCGAACCGCTGCGCGTGTGTGCCGATCCCGGCAATATGCCGCTTTCCAACAATCATGGCGAAGGCTTCCAGAACAAGATTGCCGATTTGATCGCCAAGGCCATGGGCACGCATGCCACCTACTTCTATCGTCCGTATCTGAATCGCGGACTGACCCGCCAGACATTTGACAACAACGAGTGCGACATCCTGATGGACATGTCGGCCGATGACAAACGCATGATGACGACCATGCCGGTCTACCGCAGTACCTTCGTTTTGGCTTATCGCAATGATCGCGGTCTCGATATCAAAAGCCTCGATGACCCCAAGCTGCTGAATGACATGAAGGTCGGTGTCTTCCAGCATTCCGCCATCCGTACGGTGCTGCAGGAGCGCGGCATCAAACGTGACAACACCATAGTGAAAACCATCGCTCACGATGCCGACCTTCTGCCGGAGAGGCAGCCGCATGTACAAGTGCGTGACGTGGTGGACGGCAAACTGGATGCTGCTGCCATCTGGGGACCGATGGCCGGCTGGTATGTCAGCATGAAACAGGCGCCGCTGACGATACTGCCCCTGAACACGCTGGAAGACAACATGCCGCTCGAGTTTGAATTAGGCATCGGCATGAAGAAAAACGCACATGCCCTGAAAGCCCGCATCGAAAAGGTCATGCTTGAAAACAAGGATCAGATACGCCAGATTCTCGAGCAGTATGGCGTGCCGCTGGTGCAGTGCGAGCAGTGCGTGGTTTCCGGTCCGTTGCCTAGCCATGGCGCCTATCAGCCTCATGCCAGACGATCACTCGAGTCCATCAAGGTCAAGATGACCCCGCCGGAAGAGATTCCGGCCCTGATCGATGCCGCCGTCAAATCCGGCTCGTCGCTCAATCAGGAGTTGATCAATGCCACCCTGCAGGGCGATACCAACCGCATGGAATATCTGATTCAGCACGGTGCCGATATCAATGCAAAGGATGTCGAAGGCATGACGTCGTTGATGCATGCAGTGAAGACCACCGATCTGACTTTGATCAACGGCCTGCTGGAATACGGGGCGGATCCGAACCTGCAGGACAATGACGGTTGGACGGCGGCCATGCATGCGGTGCGCCAGAACGATGGCAAGGTCATCCGGTTGCTGGCCAAATTCCGGACCGATTTCGAACAGCTCAATTTACAGGGTTTCAGCGCGCTCGGTCTGGCCGTGAAGGACAATCGGGCCAATGTGGCAGTCGCCATGCTGGATCGCGGTGCCAATGCATCGGTCGTCATGGGCGATTCAGGCTATACGCCGCTGATCATTGCAGCAAAGGTGGGCAACAAGGTGATGGCGCAAACCTTGCTGCAATATGGCGCCAAGCCGAATGAGCAGAATGCCGGCGGGTTCACTGCACTGATGCTGGCTGCTGCCCGCAACGATGTGGACATGATCCATCTGCTGGTGAAAGCCGGCGCCAACACCGAACTCAAGAGTGTTGCCGGCAGAACCGCCAGCATGATCGCGCGCGAAGAGAATGCGAAGGAAGCCCTGGCTGTTCTGGAGTCTTACCAACCAACGAAATCATGATCGCTCAAACAGCCCATCGCCCGCTTTGCAAGCGATGGGAATGCGTTTCAAATCACCTCGGATTTTTATCAAGAAAGGCAAAATAATGACCACTCGTCGTATCTCCATGTTTTCTGTATCGCTTGCCATGCTGGCAGTGCTTGCCGGTCCGGGCTGTGCTTCGGCGGATATGAGTGCCGCAGAACCTGTGACCAGCCCTCCGGCCGCGGCAGAGGCGCCGCAGATGGAGGATGGCTTCCCCGTCCCTCAACAGAAAGCAAAACCTGCCGCCGGAGTCTCGACCGAGGCCGTCATGGGCGGCAGCATGACACCGCTGGAGCGGGTCGCCTCCACCCCCAGGGGTGAATTGAAGAACCCCTACGTCGACGCCAATGACAAGGTGCTTGAACTCGGCCGCAAGAAGTTCCTGTCGGCAAGCTGCAACGGTTGCCATGGCGGTACCGGCGGTGGCGGCATGTGCCCGCCGCTTTCAAACGAGGTTTGGGTCTATGGCAGTGACGACGATACCTTGTACCGTTTGATCGCTCTCGGCAGCGATGAATTCACCAAGCAAACCGGTGTTTCCCGCAAGGGTCGTGAAAACGTGGTCGGCCCCATGCCCGGCCACGGCAATATCGTGAAGACCGATGATGATATGTGGAAGATCATCACCTTCATCCGCTCCGTTTATCGCGGCGATCCATCCAAAAAGAACTGGTAATGCTGCAGGGCCTGTCTGGTGCACCAGCTCAGAAATGAGGGCTGCCATCCGGGCAGGCGGGGCCAGTCATCGAAAGGTTGAAACAGCTTGGTAAAACCATTAACAGAAGTCAGGTTTTCTTGCTCAGTAGCGGCGGCATTCGCGATGCTGCTGGCTTCGACTGCAGTCATGGCCGGACCCTATGCCTACATTACCAATCAGGGGGCGGATACGGTTTCCGTTGTCGATCTGATGAAAGATACCGTGATTGCCGATATCCCGGTCGGCAAAGGGCCGGTCGGCATCGCCATCGATCCCGTGCAGCAACGCGCTTATGTTTCGAATGTCGAGGGTCGCTCGGTTTCGGTCATCGATATGCGGAGCAATCGGATCGTGCACCAGTTCGCTCTGCAGATTGCACCGGTCGGCCTCGCGTTGAGCAAGACCGGCGGTCAATTGTTCGTCGCAGACTGGTTTCATGATCGGGTACTGCTGATCGATACGGAAAGCTACCGGCAGCTTGGAGAGATCGAGATAGGCGAGGCGCCGTCCGGCATGGAGGTCAGTCGTGAAGGGGCGACCTTGTATGTGGCCAATCGGGATAGCAATGATGTCGGTGTCATCGATATCAGGAGCCGCAAGCTGGTTTCAAGAATCCCGGTCGGCAAACACCCGTTCGGCATGGTGTTGAGCGGTGACGGCAGGCATCTCTTCGTGGTCAACGTCGAGAGCAACTCGCTTTCGGTCATCGACACTCGACGCGATCGGGTCGTGGCGACTATTCCGGTCGGCGAACATCCGTATTGCGTGACATCGAGTCCCGACGGACGTTATGCCTATGTGACCAACACTGGAGAGGACTCGGTGTCGGTGGTCGATGTGCAGAAGAGAGGCGTCACCGCGACCATAGAAGTCGATGGCTTCCCCGAGGGTATTTCCTTCGATGCCAGGCAGCAGCGAGTCTACGTTGCCAGCTGGATGGATAACGCTGTTTCGGTCATCGATGCCAAAACCAATCGCAAGATCAAGAGTATTTCTACCGGCTCGCAGAGCCGGTCATTTGGCCAGTTCATCGGCTATCCGGTTCAACCATAAAGAAAGGAAATCGATATGAAACTAAAACATTGGTTCGTTGTAACTGCATTGGGGCTACTGGCGGTTCAGGCCAGCGCCGCAGTTGCACCCAGTCAGCAGAAAGTCATCAAGGAGGTGACCATTCAGGCAGATCCGGCAAAAGCCTGGGAATTGGTCAAGGATTTCGGCGCTATTCATAAATGGCATCCGGCCGTGGCTAGCACCCAATTGGAGATGCGGAAGGACGATAGCGGCGCGGATGTGCAGCATCGCCTGCTGACGCTCAAGGACGGCGGAACGATACTCGAAAAGCTGGTCGGTGCTGCAGATACAGATATGAAGCTGGAGTATCGCATCGTCGAAGGTGTGCTACCGGTCAGCGGTTACCGCGCCATCATGCAGGTCAAGGCGGGTGCTGAGCCTGGCCAGGCGGTGGTGACCTGGACCGGGCGTTTCTATAACAAAGCCTATGCCGTCGATGCACCGAAAGGTGAAGACAATGCGACCGCCATTGCGGCCGTGGAAGGCGTTTACGATGCCGGGCTGGCCGGTTTGAAGCAGGTTTTGGAAGCCAGGTGAACACCTGGATAGATGAAAGGACAAGGAAAACATGAGAAGTATTCTGGCAATCGCAGCAATCCTGTTAACACCGACGCTGGCCATGGCGCATGGCCCCAGCCCGCAGAAGATTGTGAAGGAAGTCGTGATCAAGGCAGAGCCTGAGAAAGTATGGGCGGAATTGACCGATTTCGGTGCGATAGGGAAGTGGCATGGCGATGTTGCCGAGATCAGTGTGGAAGACCGCAAGGACAGCGAGAGCGAAGCAGTGCTGACCCACCGGACTGTCAAGTTCAAGGACGGACTCTATATCGTCGAGAAGCTGAGAGAGGCAAAGGCAGAAGAGTTCAAGCTCGATTACAAGATGGTGGAGGGCACGGTTCCGGTCAGCAATTACCGGGCAGTGATGCAGGTCAAGCCGGGCCCGGCGGCAGGAGAGTCGACGCTGATCTGGACCGGCCGCTTCTACAACATGGCCAACAGCATGGAGGCTCCGCCGGGGCAGGATAACCCGACGGCCGTTGCCGCTATCAACAAGATCTATGATGCTGGCCTCGAAGGCATCAAGCGTTATTTGGAGCAGTAAAAAATGGAAGCGTGCATTGGGAATAATTCCCGGGGTAAATCGGGATTATCGGCCTAGTGCTTGCAGCCTTAACTCCTTAAGATGACATCAACACTTCAATTAGCGGCTGGCTTTATAACTTAGCCAATAACCATCTCTTGATGTGTGTCTCCATAGCTCAGCCAGGCACTGCAAGGTGTCTGGCTTTTTTTTCAGAAAATTAAGGAATCACGATGAAATTCAATCCGAGCCATGCAATTCTGACCGGTATTCTCTCTCTCTGTTTTCAGCAGGCTGTGGCTGCGCCCCTGGCCTATGTGCCGAATGAAAAGGATGGCACGATATCCGTGATTGATACCAGTGCCGACAAGGTGGTCGATGTTCTGCCCAAAGGCGGCAAGCTTGGCAAGAGAATCCAGGCTGCAACGCTGGATGCCTCAGGCCAGTATCTGTATGTGGTGGTGCGTGATGATAATGCGGTGGCCAAACTGGATCTGGCGACAGGCAAGGAGTTGCAGCGTGTATTCGTGGGCGATGAACCGGAAGGCATCATGATATCGCCGGACGGCAAGACCTTGGCGGCCTGTCTTGAGGAGGATTACGCGGTTTCATTCGTGGCTCTGGACAGTTTTAAGGTCGTTCAGACGTCCAAGACGCAAGGAAAAAACCCTGAGCATTGCGTTTTCAGCCCGGATGGCAAGTGGTTGATCGCCAGTAACGAGAAAAGTGGTGATCTGGACGTATTCGACGCTTCCACCATGCAGTCGGTGCATTTGATCAAGGGTAGCAAGCACCCAAGAGGCATCGGTTTTCTGCCGGATGGCAAGCGCTTCTATGTAGCGAATGAAGCCGGCAATCAGGTGGAGGTGATCAGCACTGGCGACTGGAAGGTGCTTGAGCGGATCAAGGTCGGGGTTCGCTCAAACGGCGTCATCGTATCGCCCGACGGCGCCCGGGTTTATATCTCCAATGGTGGCGAAAAATCGGTCAGTGTCATCGATACCAAAACCAACAAGGTCATCAAGTCGGTCAAGGTCGGCGAGCGTCCATGGAACATGGCATTGACCCCGGATGGCAAGAAACTTTATGTTGCCAACGGCAGATCCAACTCCGTTTCCGTTATTGATACCGTCAAGCTCGAACACTTGGCCGATGTGCCAGTAGGCTCTTTCCCGTGGGGGGTCATGATTCACTGATAGTCGTCGAGACAATAATCATTATAGATAAAGCGTCATGTTGACCCGGGGCAAGCCGGGAAACATGACGCTTTTTGGCTTTTGCCAGTTCCATGAACCCATGACAGATGCTTACAGACGGCCTTAGTGCTGGATTGCCTTGATGCTGTATATGGTCCAATGCTGAGCTCCTGAGCGTGTTTGCGAGCAGCCTAGCGCAACCGGTTCCTGACCCGGCGACAGAATGTGCCTGGTGTGGTCTGCCGTCTGCACATTCAGAAACCAGCGATCCACCCAGACTTCATAGCTGATTCCGGCATCTGAATTGATCAATGCAATCAGCTTGCCATCCTTTTGTGCGCAGTCGGCATCTTCCAATTCCACCAAGCTGACCTGTCGGGGTTGGCTGCCCATTAACTCATCTGCTGTTGCGAAAGGACAAAAAGCCAGCAGACTGCCCAGCAGGATGTGCAGAGCTGAAAGAGATGTTGATATTCTTTTTGATATCATTAGCTTATGTTGTTTTGAGTTAAGGGGTGTTGCCATGGAAAGGCAGAAAGTCAGTTGTTTCGAACGATACTGCATCCATAACGACAGCTTCCCGGTGATTGATTGCAAATTCTTTTGCATCCAGTTCCAGATCTTTTTGGATGCTGGATAGCGTGGACAGAATGTTCTCATCCGTGACGATGCCGTTCGTAAAACTTTCAATCAGGTTGTTGTTATCAGCATTTTCGAGTCTGGATAGAATCGTGTTGATATTGTGTGCGGCCATATTTAATCGCTGTGGATTGATGGGGTCTGGGAAAAGAAATTCTGTTTTTCCGCCATAGGCATTGATAATCATGGTTTGCATGCCGGTTGTCATCGCCAGTATCCGGTCACCCCGAAACTCCGGGTCGAACGCCATACGCAAGGCGTCGATGCCCTGTGCTTCCCGCAATGCATCAAATTTCCAGCCGAACGGGCCTTCGAACACCCATTGCGTCATTTCTTCTGCGCTGACGGATGCGCTTTTCTGTAGCTCCTGCGGATTGAGCCGGTACAGGTTGATCATTGCAGACCGTAAATGGCTTGCATGCTTTGCCACTACGCTTTTACTCGTGCGTTTTTGATCTTCCTGAATCTCTGTTGATGTGTCGGCATCCCCAACAACCGTGTTTAGCGCATGGGCATGATTGCATTGCAGTGACACGCCGAGCACGAGCATGTATGCGGCAGATGAGATGAGCGTAGGACGAGATACAGGATGTTTAGGCATGTTGGCGGGCTTCATCGGCACAGAAAAAAACCGGCCCATTGGGCCGGTTGTAAAAAGCACTTCGTATGGAGTCACGAATGTACTATGGAGATGAGAGAGAAAGCTGAAGAACATTTCACTTTTCACTCGGCAATATTGCTGGATGGGAACGATCGACGACAGTGAATTATTCCTCCATGGCTTGTAAGTTATTCCCTTTTTCCAGCACGCCATAGCGTATGGCCAGATGAACCAGTTGTCCGGTGGTCTGTGCCCCCAGCTTTTGACGTACCTGTGTCTGAACATTGGCAGCGGTCTTGTATCCGATCTGCAATTTTTCGGAAATGGTGGATAGCGATTCGCCTTGCGCGATTCTGCGAAACACTTCGAATTCGCGGGGGGATAGCTTGTCCAGAGGTCTCTCGGTCGGGGAAAAGCGATCCAGCGCCAGATGCTGCGCCAGTTCCCGCGCGATGTAGCGTCCGCCACGCGCGATCTGGGTAATGGCTTCAAGCACGGTCTCGGGCGGATCGGTTTTGACGACGTAACCGCGGGCGCCACTTTGTATGGCTCTGGCCGCATAGATATTGTCGTCATGCATGCTGAAAATCAGAAGTTTGGCATGGTGGTCACGCGCCAGTATGCGCTGCAGGGTTTCCATGCCGCCGATGCCAGCCATGTCCAGATCCAGCAGCCCTATATCCGGCCGGTGCTCCTGCCAGAGCGCGACCGCCTTTTCGCCGCTATCAGCCTCCGCCACCACTTGATGTCCTACATTCTCGAGCATGAGTTTGAGGCCCTGTCTGACCACGGCATGATCGTCAGCCAAAAGTATTTTCGACATATTCGGATTTTCTTGTGTAGTTGAATGGGATGGTCGCGGTAATCGTGACACCTGCTCCAGGTCTCGATGCCAATACAAAATTTCCGTGCAGCGATTCAATGCGTTCACGCATGCCGGTGAGTCCGAAAGAATTGGGTGTCGCTGCAGACGTCTGAAATCCGATGCCATCATCCTTGATGCGAAGCATCAGGCCATGACTCTTTCCAACCAAGCTGATATCGACCCGTTGCGCACAGGCATGCTTGGAAATATTGGTCAGCGCTTCCTGGACGATGCGATACAGGACGATGCTGATAGCCTCCGGCAGGCGGTTGCATGCCTGGTCGAGACTGGTTCTACAGTCGATCTGCGGGTTCTGTCTGCCCCAGTCCTGAATCAGTTGCTGGAGCGCTTCGATCAGGCCATGTGCATCCAGCGCAACCGGACGCAGCTGCTTTATGATGCGCCGGATGGCGATCTGGATATATTCGGCATGTCGGGCGATGCGTTCAAGATATGCAGATGCGGTAGCGCGATCGTTGATTTTCGGAATTGTTGCTGTATCGAGGCGGATGGCGGTCAGGTACTGACCGACATCGTCGTGGATCTCTCTCGCCAGTCTGCTCCGCTCTTCCTCCTGCGCCTGCATGGCATGCCCGGCCAGTGCCCGATTCTCCGCAAATAGTTGCGAAAGTTCCTTTTCGGCAAGATATTGCTCTGTGATATCCGTGAAATAGCCATGTACTTCGCGGACTTCTCCCATTGCAGAGAACAGCACCCTGAATCTTGCCATGACGATCCAGATGCCTTTGTCCGGCCTTTGCAGAATCAGTTCGGGAAAATCCAGTTGCGTCGATTCTGCCCGATGGCTGGTGATGCTCAGCCATTGCGACCCAAGCGCACTGGCGATATTGAATGTTTTTTCGCCGCGGACTGCCATGCCGGACATCAGCCGGAAGGCGGCGTTGCAAATGACTAGTTCACCGTTCTGGTCGGCGATGAAGTTCCCGCTCAATCCCTCCTCGAACAGAGTTTGAAATCTGACCAGGCTCTCATGAGCCTCTCTTTCAGCATTCTTGCGTGTTGCAATTTCCGCAGTGAGTTCACGCATGCGTCGTGCGGAGAACCAGATGGCCATCATGGCTGCAGCCAGAAACACGAACGGAAGTTCATCAATCTGTTTGTGCTCAAGAGGTTCCGCCCATTCAGCGAAGCGTTCTGCCGGATCCAGATGAATAGAGAGCAGATAGGTGAGCGCAACAATGCAGAAGGCAATTGCGATGTCACGGCGATGAGTGTTTTGCCAGAGGTTTTTCAGCATGGTTTTCATGAGATAGGGGATTTTCAGGCATGCAGATATTGCGTGGTAGTGAATTTTTCCTGAATTGATGGATGCCTGGCGCATTTAGATGCGGTTTGTCCGGGGCATGAAATCTTTCAAGCAACGGCGGGAATCTTTCATCTACATAATCTGTAACAACTTGTTAACAATGCAGTCCTGCCGAACGGAAACGTAGGCAGGGGTTTGTAATTCAATCAAATTCAGGAGAGGTAACTATGAGAAGCAAATTAGGCGGCGTCAGGCTTGGCGCAACCATAGGCGGCCTGCTTGCGCTGACAGCGATGCAAGCTGCCGTGGCAGGTCCCGATCTGAGCAAGCGCCAGGCGGATCCCAACCAATGGGCACTACAAACGGGAAATTTCTATGGCCAGCACAACAGCACGCTGGATCAGATCAACAAGAAGAACGTCAAAGACGTCAAGGCTGCATGGTCATTCTCAACCGGGGTGCTGCACGGGCATGAAGGTGCGCCACTGGTGATCGGTGACATGATGTACATTCACTCCGCGTTTCCGAACAACACCTATGCCATCAATCTGAATGATCCGGGCAAGATTGTCTGGTCGCATAAGCCCAAACAGGAGGCATCAGTGAAGGCCGTGATGTGCTGTGACATCGTGGATCGCGGTGTCGCCTATGGCGAAGGCCAGATCATCAAGAAACAGGCCGACGGCCACTTGCTCGCTCTGGACGCCAAGACCGGCAAGGTGAATTGGAAGGTCGAGGTTTGCGATCCCAAGGTGGGTTCAACCTTGACGCAGGCGCCGTTCGTTGCCAAGGATACCGTGCTGATCGGTTGCTCCGGTGCTGAACTGGGTGTGCGTGGTGCCGTGAATGCATTCAATCTCAAGACCGGTGAACTTAAGTGGCGTGCCTTTGCTACCGGTTCCGACGAGTCCATGCGTATCGGCAAGGACTTCAACAAGGATAATCCGCATTACGGTCAATTCGGTCTCGGTACCAAGACCTGGGAAGGCGATGCCTGGAAGATCGGCGGCGGCACAAATTGGGGCTGGTATGCCTACGATCCCAAGCTGAACCTGTTCTATTACGGTTCCGGGAACCCGGCACCGTGGAACGAAACCATGCGCCCGGGTGACAACAAGTGGACCATGACTATCTGGGCTCGTGATCTTGACACAGGTGAAGCCAAGTGGGGCTACCAGAAAACGCCTCATGATGAGTGGGATTTCGCCGGCGTGAATCAGATGGTGCTGACCGATCAGCCAGTCAACGGCAAGCAGACTCCGCTTCTCAGTCATATCGACCGTAACGGTATTCTCTATACATTGAATCGTGAAACCGGCGGTTTGATCGTGGCGGAGAAAGTCGATCCGGCAGTCAACGTGTTTAAGAAGGTTGATCTGAAGAGCGGTGTGCCTGTGCGTGACCCTGAGTTCTCTACCCGTATGGATCACAAAGGAACCAATATCTGTCCGTCCGCCATGGGTTTCCACAACCAGGGTCTGGATGCCTACGATCCTGATTCCCGTACTTTGTACGCCGGCCTGAACCATATCTGTATGGATTGGGAACCGTTCATGCTGCCATATCGTGCAGGCCAGTTCTTCGTCGGTGCAACGCTGGCGATGTACCCGGGCCCGAATGGCCCGACCAAGACCGAAATGGGTCAGGTTCGTGCTTTCGATCTGACCACTGGCAAGCCAAAGTGGACCAAGTGGGAGAAATTCTCGGTCTGGGGCGGCACCCTTTACACCAAGGGCGGCCTGGTTTGGTACAACACGCTGGATGGTTATATCAAGGCATTGGATAACTCCAACGGCAAGGAAATGTGGAAGTTCAAGATGCCTTCAGGTGGTATCGGTGCTCCTATGACCTATGCTCACAAGGGCAAGCAGTACGTCGGCAGCATGTACGGCGTCGGTGGTTGGCCTGGTGTTGGTCTGGTGTTTGACCTGACTGACCCGAGTGCTGGTCTGGGTGCTGTGGGTGCCTTCAAGGAATTGCAGCATCACACCAATATGGGTGGCGGCCTGATGGTTTTCAGTCTGTAACCTGAGGCAGAGCAATCTGTTGAGTTGAAAACTGTATCGCCGGGGCGTATGCCCCGGCAGTGCAGTCGGCAATATCAGGGTCTATGCAGATAAACGTTGGTGGGTGGTCGTGTTGCACCCGCGGATCATTTATCTGGATGCGTCTTGTATCAACAAAAACTCATATAGGAATCGTTTCGTAACATGCAAACATTCAATCGGAAAATATTACGTTTGGCGTTAAGCGGTCTTTTCTCGGGAGTTATCGGCCTGACTTCGTTGACGAGTCTGGCGTCAACAGAACTCAATGTCTGTGCCGGTGAAAATGAGATGCCGTTCTCCAATGCCAAGCTTGAAGGTTTTGAGAACCGGATTGCAGAACTGGTGGGTAAAGCGCTCAACAGAAAGGTCAATTTTGTGTTTTGGAAAGATGCGCGGCTGATTGTTCGTGACAATCTGGACAAGAACAAGTGTGACCTGATTATTGCTGTTGATAGCACCGACCCCAGGGTTTTGAAGACTCAGCCCTATTACAAGAGCAGTTACGTATTCATTACACGCGAAGATAGCGGCATTGACATCAGTTCGTGGAACGATGAACTGCTGAAACAGAGGAATTTCCGGATTGGCGTTTTGCCGGACAGTCCGGGCAAGGTCATGCTGCTGCAGATCAACCGCTTTGACGATATGTTCGATTATTTCTCCGAAAAACAGCGTTACCAATCCACACGCAATAAATACATCCGAGTCGATCCGCTCGAGATCATGAGCGATGTCGGTTCCGGATACATACATGCCGCCATGCTCTGGGCCCCCGAGGTTTCGAGATATATCAAGCAGAGTCCGGTGCCGTTGAAGGTGCAGGTTGTCAAGGATGACGCGAAGAAGGCCAATGGCCAGCCGGTGCCTATGCATTACGAGGTCGCCATGGGGGTGCGCAAGGATGATGTGGCATTACAGTCGGAACTGGATCGTGTCATTACCGAAAAACGCGCTGATATCGAGGCGATTCTGAAAAATGAAGGCATTCCATTGTTGCCGATCACCACTCAACAATCGAGGAAATAATGATTAGTTTATCTTTAAAAAATAACCAATATTCAGCGCTTTGTATGGCCCTGGCAATGACTGTGTTCTTGCCTGCCTGCCATGCCGCTGAGCAACCTGTAGCAGCAGATTTGAAAGTCGATACCGATATTCAACTTGCTGCGTCAGAACAGGTGGCAGTGACTGATCTGGCCGCCGCGCCGGTTCTGGAATTCCGCGGGACCATCTCTGGCGATGTTCTGGACCTGAATGATGGCAAAGGTACGGATACCAAGGCAGTGCAGGAATTCCTGCGGACGGGCAAGAACCCATATAACGACAATGCCGATGTCATCAAGAACGGATACACCATTTATTCAACTGCATGTTCAGGCTGTCACGGACATCTGGCGGAAGGCAAGTTGGGGCCGGCGCTGGCCGACGACTACTGGACTTATCCCGGTAATGCACTGGACAAGGGACTGTTCGAGACGATATACGGCGGCGCACAGGGCATGATGGGGCCGCAGCGCGGGCTTATCTCCAAGGACGAAATTCTTCAGATCATGAGCTGGCTGCGCAGCATTTACCAGGGTGATCCGAAAAAGGCCAAATGGAAGAAGTAACAGGCCTTGGGTTTTTCCGCAGCGGTGCTTACTGGTGGCCCACTGTGGTGATTTGCTCTCACCAGTAACCATATGACAAGAAGGAGAAGTTCATGAAACGCGTTTTGACAATGGTGGCTGTCGCGGCTGCGATGATGTCTGCAGGCGCTGCTTTGGCCTATGACGGTACAAATTGCAAGGAACCCGGTAACTGCTGGGAAGCAAAGCCAGGATACCCGGAAAAGATCGCCGGCTCCAAGTACGACCCGAAACACGATCCGGTCGAAGTTGGCAAGCAAGAGGCCAGCATCAAGGCGATGGATGCCCGTAATGCAAAACGTATTGCCAACGCCAAGGCTACCGGCAAGTTTACCTATGAACTTGATTGAGTTCCCTTAAAGGTTGCCGGCTCGGTTGCGAGCCGGCCCTTGCCACAGGGTCATTCAAGCAGAATATCTGAATGCCGTACTCACAGATGTCCTGCTTGAATTGTCTTGAACCAGTATCAATTCCGGGATTCCCATGCAGCAGAACAATATCAATCTTTCCGAATGGCGTGAACGTGTCCTGTATTTTGAGCAGTCACTGAACGGGACATTGCTAGGCATGCAGACAGCCGTGCGTGCCCTCGTTATCAGTATCTTTTCACGCGGGCATGTGTTGCTGGAAGGCGATGTCGGTGTCGGCAAGACCACCTTGCTTAGGGCTGCTGCACGGCTGCTGGGCGGCGAATACCAACGTATCGAGGGGGCAGTCGATCTCATGCCGAGTGATTTTCTTTATCATGCCTATCTCGATCAGCATGGACAGCCCGCTGTTGCACCCGGACCCTTGCTACAGCACGAGGAAAACCTGGCGGTATTCTTTTTCAACGAAATCAACCGGGCTCGGCCCCAGGCGCATAGCCTGCTGTTGCGGCTGATGGCCGAGCGCAGCGTGAATGCGTTCAACCGGGAATATCGTTTTCCTCATCTTACGGTGTTTGCTGACCGTAACCGTCTCGAACGGGAGGAAACCTTTGAATTGCCGGCCGCCGCGCGTGACCGGTTCTTCATGGAAATCAATATCGATGCGCCGGATGACCGGGATTTGCAGAAAGACCTGATGTTCAATCAGCGTTTTCACGATGTTGATCGGATGATTGCACAACTACCGTCCGGTGTCGTGCCTTATGCTGAACTCAATCAATTGGCCGAGGCGATTCAGGCTCATATCCGTGCAGAGCCGCCATTACAGGATTATGCCGTCAATCTCTGGCGTGCCCTGCGTAATCCGGTGCAATCCGGCATTGAGTTGGAGGACATAGACTGCACCAGACTGGTCGCCGGTGGCGCCAGTCCGCGAGGCATGGCCATGATGATGCGGGCAGCTCGCTGTCGTGCATGGCTGGAAGGGCGTGATTACCTGACGCCTGATGATATCCGCAGCGTTTTCCATGTCACGGTGGCGCATCGCATCTTTTTTACGCCAGCCTATGAGCTGCGTCATGACGAGATTGCTACTCAGCTGATCGGTGCTGTTCTCGACAGTGTTTCAGCCCCATAAAGAATTACGGCAGGTCAAATTGCAGGATTTTGTACCTCAGGACTTTTATTACAGTCTGAACTGGCGCGCCCGCGGGACACAACCGGGCAGCCATGCGACGCGCATGCCGGGAGGCAGCCTGGATTTTCGGGGTTATGTGCCTTTCATGGAAAGCCCTGATCCGCGCCGCATCGATGTGCGTGCCACCTTGCGTAGCGTTCCTCGCATGCTGATGACCAAGGCTTTTTACGAGCGGGGCGCAGTGGACGTAGTGGCCGTACTTGACCTCTCGGCATCCATGGGCTTTTCCGGCGCAAGCAACAAATTGCAGCAGATGGCGGATATAGCCGCGTCTATCGCCTGGTCAGCCATACGTCACGGTGACAATTTTTCATTGGTTGTCTGCGATGATGAAATCCGGCGTGACCTTTGCATGCCGGCCTCGCACCGTCCCGGTCTTGCGCAGGAGGTTTACGGAATGATCCGCCAGGCGAAAATCATGGAAGGCGCTCGCACTTCGGCGTTGACGCTGGCGGTTGAGCACATCAGAAGAAAACGCGCATTGGTTTTTCTGATTTCAGACTTTCATCTGGACGAGTCTTGCATGACGGCTGCGGTGCGCTCCCTTGCGATGCATGACGTCGTGCCCCTGGTGCTCTGGGATCGCGCCGAATATCAGGACTTGCCCGAGTGGGGATGGGCCCGGGTTCGTGATATGGAAAGTGCGGAAATCGGCTCGTTGTTCATGCGCCGCGGCTTGGCGGCCAAGATCCGGCAGTCCTATGAGCAGCGCCGCCGGCAGATTGCGGATATCTGTCGTCTGGCAGGCGCACGCGCCCCCTTTTTCTCCGGCGACGATTTCGATGCGGAGCGCCTGAGTCGGCATTTGCTGGAGGTGACTTGATGCTATTGCGTTTTCGTTTCTTGATGTGGCTGCTGGTTGTTCCCGGCTTGACTGCTTCCACCATTTCGGCGGCTGCCGAACAGGCGGGCGCGGACGGCGCTGAACGCGATACCTTGATAATCCGATCATCGATGCGCGAAATCGGTTACAACGTCGGGGATGTAGCGAGGCAGACCATCATGGTTGAAACTCCGCCTGGCTACCGTTTCGATCCGGCGTCCCTGCCGAACATCGGCAAGACCACGGGCTTCATCGAATTGCGCGATGCCCGCTGGCAGTTCGAGGAGATGAAGCACCTGACGCGGCATAAGCTGGAGTTGGACTGGCAGATATTCCAGGTGCTGCAGGAAGTGCGTGCTTATCCCTTGATGCCATTGAGATTGCAGTTCCGCCATGAAGATGGAGCAGACAAGGTTATCTATGCCGAGTTGGAGCCTGCAAGCGTGATCGTTTCATCGCTGCTGCCGGCAAGAATGGATGCGGGACGACTGCAGCTCTTACCTGACGTGGCACCACAGCCAAGAGCAACTGCAGGCTTGTTGTGGGGATTGCTGGTTTCTGTGACCTTGACGCTGCTGACGATAATCTATGTCGCCTGGTATTTTGACTGGTTACAGGTTGGGCGGCGGTGGAACCGGCCGTATCGCGTGGCTTGCAGGCAGATTCGGGCAATCCGCAGAGGCAAGGAAGAAAGCGCGCTGCAGTTACAGGTCGCCATGAAAAGTCTGCGGCAGGCCTGTGATGTCACGGCCGGTACGGCATTGAGTCGAGAGCGCTTGCATTTGCTGTTCGAGCGCAATCCCTGGATGCTGGCCTTGCGTCCTGAAATAGAACAGCTGTATGCGGACTCTGACCGCCTGTTCTTTGCCGGGGAGGCGGAAACAGCAGATTTCGAGAGGCTGTACCAATTGGGCCGAAAACTTCGTGCCCTGGAGTCCTGAAACTTATGGTACGGGCATTATCCAATCTGATGGTTGCGCAGCCGTGGTATCTGCTATGGTCCTTGTTGGCTCTGCTGCCTCTACTGCTGAAAAATTATCCGGCATTTCCCTATCCCACTCTGGCGCGCCTGCCGGCCGATGCATTGTCCCTTTGGGTGGAACGGGCCTGGCGCCTGCTGGGTGCACTGGCAATTGTTTTCATTGCCATCGGCTTGTCCGGTATTTACTGGACGGAAAACATGGTGGAACGTGTCGGTAGCGGCGCTCACGTCATGATAGTGCTGGACCGGAGTGCCAGCATGAATGACGATTTTGCCGATCCGCCGGCCGGCGAACGTGAGTCCAAGATGGCTGCCGCACGCCGTGTGCTGCAGGACTTCGTTAGCCAGGGCAAGGAAGACCTGCTCGGCATGGTGACATTCAGCACTTCGCCGATTCTGGCTGCTCCGCTGGGAGGGGATCGCGAGGCCGTGCTGGCCGGATTGCAGGCGACGGAAGCAGGTGGCATGGGCTTTACGGCGGTGGCCCGCGGACTGGGTATGGCGCTCGAGTATTACAAGGGCCGGCCGGTGACTGGTTCGCGTGCGGTGTTGTTGGTATCGGATGGCGGTGCCTATCTGGACGCCAAGACTCAGGAAATGTTGCGGAATATGTTCCAGCGCGAAAACGCTTCGCTGTTCTGGCTTTACCTGCGTTCAGCCAACGGCGCCAGCCTGAAAGTCGCACCGGCTGAAGGCGATGAAGATGCTTATCCGGAGTATCAGTTACATCGCTATTTCGGCACCTTGGGAACGTCTTATCGCGTTTATGAAGCGGACAATCCGCTGGCCGTAGAGCGTGCGCTGCAGGATATCAGCCGGTTGAAAAACAAGCCGGTGCGCTATACCCAGGCGGCACCCAGGCTTGATCTGTCGTGGTTATTCTATCTGCTGGCCTTGCTCTGTGCCGGCTGTGTTCTCGCATTACATCTGACGGAGATCAAGCAATGGCGCAACGCCTGAAAGTATTTCCCTGGATGGTGTTGCTGGGCAGTCTCTCTCTGGCGGTATCGGTATGGTTGATGGTCGGTTTGTATCAGGCCGCCAGCTATAACGCCAGGTTAGAAATACAGGCTCTGCACCACAGTCGCGCGGCCGACGCCTTGTTTGCCAATGCTTATTACCTGGCAAGGCAGGGAGACATGCAGCAATCGCTCGGTCTTTATGCGGAAGCACTGTCTAGGGGCTCGAATCGCGTTCGCAAGTCCTCGTATTTCAATTCCGGCAATCTTTATCTGTCCAAGGCGAATCAATTGCTCGAAGACCGGGGGCTGGATGCCTTCGACCAGGTCGGTCCGTTGCTGGCACTGGCCAAGGAGAGTTATCGCGAGGCCATGCGGCTCGACCCCGCTTGGCATGAGGCCAAGTACAACTATGAGCTCGCCTTGCGCTTGTCGCCGCTGTTTGAACTTAAACATAGTAAACAAGAGCCCGATGAATCCGATGACGCCGAGACGGTGGACGGCTGGGCATCGATTCCCGGATTCCCGCGCGGGATGCCATGAAGCTCTGGCGCCATCTTGATGCGCGCGGTCGCTGCTTGGCAATTGCGCTATGTCTGCTGGCTGTGAGTCTGTTGGAACCCAGAGCGCAGTTGCCGGGGCGTGTGCACGACTGGTATTTCGTGGTTGATATCACGCAAAGCATGAACGTGCGCGATGCTGTGACAAGCGGCAACGGTATCAGCAGGCTCGCGTTTGCCAAACAGCAGATGCGCCAGGCATTGCGTAGTTTGCCTTGCGGTTCAAGGGTCGCGCTCGGTTTGTTCACTGAACGCAGTACCGCCACCATTCTGAATCCGCTCGAAGTCTGTGCACATTTTGCCGCGCTGGATGAATCCATCGCCAGCATAGACTGGCGCATGGCCTGGGCCGCGGATTCGTATATCGCCAACGGTGTTTTCAATGCGATCGAACAGGCTGCCCGTCTCGAACCGGAAATGCGACTTGCGTTCTTTACTGACGGCAATCAGGCGCCGGTCATCAGTTCACGCTATGCACCTGTGTTCGAAGGTGAGCCGGGCAAGGTACAGGGTTTCATCTTCGGTGTCGGCGAGAAATCCGCCGGGCAGATCCCGCTGCTGGATCAGAACGACAACATTACCGGTTATTGGGGTGCCGATGACGTACAGAGATTCGCGACATTCGGCGTTTCGGAGTTGAAGTCGGTGGCGCAGATGGAGCAGCCTGAGGGTTACCACGGCAGAAACGCGCCACATGGCAGTGCACCGGCTGCGGCAGCAGATGCCCATCTTTCGGCCCACGACGTAAGCAATCTGCAGAAGATCGCCAAGTCCACCGGCCTGACCTATGTCGGGTTGGAAAAAGGACAGCAGGCTAGCCATGCCGTTCTGTCCAGAGAGATGTCGTCCTGGCGTTCCTCCGATACCGATTTGCGGCCGTGGCTGGTGTTGCCGGCGATGTGGCTGATACTGGTGTTTTACATTCCATCGGCGCGGTTGCGCTATTTCCATCAACGTTTGTCCTTCAGGAAGAAACCATGAAACTGCTACAGATATTGTGTATATCCATCTTTGCCTTGCCTGCCTATGCGCATGGACCGACACCGCAGAAGACCGATCAGACCGTGCTTCTCAATGCCGCGTCCGATGCTGTCTGGAAAGCACTCAGTGAGCCTTGCGCGATCGCGGCATGGCACCCCCAGGTGGCTGACTGCAAGGCTGACGGTCAGTTGAAACGCACGCTTACATTGAAAAACGGCGGCAGCATCACGGAGGAGGTGGACGAAATGCTGCCCGGGGAGATGTCGATTTCATATCGTTTGGGCAGCAATTCCGAAGTCAAGGCGCTACCGGTCAGTTCGCTGACCGGTAGGATCAAGGTCAAGGCTGAGGGCGATAAGGCCAACGTCGTCTGGATAGCGCGATATTACCGTGCCGATACGACCAATGAGCCGCCACAAGGGCTGGACGATGCGGCTGCCCAAATGTCCGTGAACAGTTACGTCAGAGAGGGTTTGATCGGTTTGGAGGCGTATCTCGTAAAAAAGTAGCGAGTCCGGATAAGGGTTCCTGGTGGGATTGGGTTAAAAGCCGACTCGGCTTTTAACCGTCGATAGTACTCATAGGGCATCGTAGCTGATGGCGAGACGCACCAACTGGCGGTGCTCTGCACGCCGAGTTTTTCTTTGGAGCGGGCGGCATGGTGACCGGCCGCGAGCATCAGTTGTTTGGAGAGGTATGTTACTAATTTTGAACGATAAATAAAAACATCTTCGGATGCCAGGGAGGTGTGCGGATGCCTCTCGCTCACAGCGGGTCATAGTCTCCCAGAAATGGCTCGTCTTTTTATGTCTCGATGGTTCAGATGGTTGTATGCAACCATAATGTGGTTGTTTATAGCCAATAAATGGTTGTATACAACCTTTTATTGGCGAGCGGTCGATGATGATTTGATTAAAAACAACAGGTTGTTGATGATGTTATTTTTGGTATGGATATTGCTGACTAAAATTGATGCTTTAAATAGTATCGACTATTTAGTCAGAGGAGAAGTGAATGAAACAATATCCCATACCAAAAGCCACGGCAGTGGCTGTCATGCTGGCGTTTGCCGGTACATCCGGCCTCGCAGTAGCGGCAGAAGAACCCGTCGTTACCGAGGCTGTTACAGTCAAAGGTATTTTGCCGTCAAATCTGGAAGCGGTTCCGGGTTCGTTCAACGTGGTGGATGAAAAGGCGCTGGAAGAGCGTCAGCCGTTCTCCATGGAGGAAGCTTTGAACAATGTTCCGGGTGTCAATGTGGTCGGAGAGAGTGCTTACGGCCTGGGTATCAATATCGGTGTGCGTGGCATGGATCCTCGCCGTACCGCCCGTACCTTGCTGATGGAAGACGGCATGCCGCTGTTCCTGTCTCCTTATGGTGACCCGTCCGCGCATTACACGACTCCCCTTGAGCGCTTGCAACGTATCGAGGTGGTCAAGGGTTCCGGTCAAGTGCTCTATGGTCCGCAAACAGTTGGCGGCATGATCAACTTTGTGACCAAGCCGGTACCAACCAACGGCTTTGCCGGTAGCGTCACAGGCAAGGTGGGCACCGATGATTATGTCGGCGGCCATGTCAATATCGGTTACGGCGACGAGCGGGGCGGCTTCATGATCGACGCGTTGCAGAACAAGGGTGATGGCATTCGCGACAACCATGACTTCGATCAGCGCAACATCACTCTCAAGGGCCAGTTGAATCTGTCCGAGCGCCACACCCTGATTGGTAAAGTGGGTTATTACGAAGAGGACTCGCATATCACTGAGACCATGCTGTCACGCGCCGAATATGCCGAGGACAAGTTCCAGGCACCGACCGGCAAGAATGACAAGTTCCAGATGGAGCAATGGACTACGCAGTTGCAGCACATCTTCCAGATCACTGACAGCATGAAGCTTAGCACACAGGCTTACTATGCCGATATCGAGCGTGCTTCCTTCCGTCAGGTCGCCGGACCGGGAACCAGGGAAGATGATGACTACTGGTAAGAAGCTAATAAATATTCACAGATGATTTATTGTCCGGAAAGTGTCGTCGGCGCTGGCAATGAAGTAGAAAACAATGCTGACGTGACTGAGGCGAATTCGGCTCAGTGCGGTGGTCAGTGGCGTCCACGTGAATATAATTACTGGGGTATCGAGCCGCGTTTGGATTTCAGTCATAACCTTTTCGGTATCGAGAATGATGCCGTCGTCGGCTTCCGCTATCATCGTGAAGATATCAAGCGCCAGGGCTTCCGTGGTATTTCCTCCGCATTCCAGAGTCTGGGTTATGCCAAGTCTTTTGCCGGCATCGAGAAAGATGCTGTAGTGGACGACAATGACGTTTATCTCGGTGGTCCGGAAGGTTGGCATCAGGAGCGTCTCGAAACTGATGTGACGGCCTTGTCCTACTATGCACAGAACACTTTCTATATCGGCAACTGGTCGCTGACACCCGGCCTGCGCTTCGAGGATGTCAAGGTCAAGCAGAAGGTCGTCTGGGCTGACGGTGAAGCCCAGGGCGTGCAGGACACCAACCGCTACTCGGAGCTGTTGCCGGGCTTCGGTGTGGCTTGGAATGGCATCGCCAATACCACGATCTTCGCTGGCGTGCATAAGGGTTTCGCGCCACCGCGTCCGGATCGTGATTTGAGCGAAGTCAATGGTCAGGTCGCAATCGACAATACCAAGCCGGAAGAAAGCACTAATTGGGAACTTGGCATTCGTTCCAATTACTTCAAGGGTATCGGTGTTGAAGCGACCTTATTCCATAACGATTTCGATGAGATCGTGATTCGTAACGGCAGCCGTTTCGACAATGGCGGCAAGTCCTTGATGCAAGGTCTGGAACTGGCGGGTCGCGTTGATTTCGGCACTATCTTCAACACGTCCCATAATGTCTATGTAGCCGGTAACTACACCAACCTGTTCACGGCGAAGTTCAAGAAAGATTCGTTCGAAGACGTTGAAGTGGATGCCGGCGAGCTTTCCCCGGGCGCATTGGGTGCTTGTCCGACCTACGATCCGAACTCTGCTGTCGACTTTGAAGGCACGTGTCAGTTGATCAAGGACGGTAGCCGCCTGCCGTATGCGCCCAAACACATGGCATCCCTGAACTTCGGCTATGAACATCCGATTGGTATTCATGCCCGTATCGGTTGGGATTATGTCAGCAGTCAGGAACCGGATCCGATCTCTCGTGTTTCCGATCCGCAGACCGGCGTCAGCGGCAAGATCCCTTCCTACACGCTGTTCAATGCTTCTGCCAGCTACAAGCCTCAAGGCACGAACGCCACCATCTTCCTGAGCGGTAGCAATCTGGCCGACAAGGAATACCTGGCAAGCCGTGTCAATGGCATGACCGTGGGCCGTGGCCGTACCGTGTTCGGTGGTATCCGTTACGACTTCTAAATAACAACATGCGTCATCTCCGGGTGCGTAAGGGAGAGCAATTGCTCTCCCTCTCTCACAGCGAGCCTTTTATCTCCCCAGATTCAGGCTCGCTTTTTTATGTCCGCAACATTCGTCGAACTGTGATGCTCTGGAAATTCAGGGCAAAAAAAAGCGGAACCTTCTCGGGGAGGGGAAGGCCCGCTGTCAGGGGAGGGGAGATGAAACGTTATGCGTCGATCGTATTGCTGTTGATGATTCTGACCCTGTCGCCGATACTGTGCTGAGGTAATCCATTCTGCCGCACCTTCAGATAGCGGCCGTTGTGCATGCGCACGTCGATGACATGGGCAATGACCTGCTTTCCAGCGATGGTGACATCGCTCAGGCTCGTATCCGCGAAAGTCGTGTCCGTTGTCAGCAGTCTGGCATTCTTCTGGTGGGCATTGAGGTAGTCGCTCAACAGACTTTCCGCAAGCTTGTCCTTGTTCGCGTATTCATCGCCCTCGGGCAGCACATCCATCGGTGGTGCTGTCGCTACAGTTCTGATGCTGACCACGACGCCGCAGTTGAAACATTCGGTCAGTTTCGGTTTGATGACACTTCTGAATGTGTCCGATTTGAAATCGACTTGCGTAGGCGTCATGTTCGTCGACTGAGAGGGCTGATGGGCGGAGGGCTCTGGATGCATCACCGGTGCCGGTGATTTCGGTTTTTCCCTCATGTCGGTGGCCTGTGCGACCGGGGTCGGTAACAGCGCGCTGATGATGATGCTGCCGATGATGCTGAGTGTCGTCAGCATGATAGCCAGGTAGAAGACGATCGGGTGATAACTCTTGAGCTTGAATTTTCTCATCATGAATCTTTCCAGTCAGTTGAGTTGCTCAAAGATAATGAAAACGGTGGTAACGGTGACCGAAAGCATTGCAGGCCTCGTGACACAGCCTTTGTTTTTCATGTCTTTCTGCGGCGTCATGCATGTGGTTTGCGGCGTTTTTCGCCGGTGACAGGCTGCCTGTGTCGAGGATGGAGCGGCCGGGGCTGACAAGGTCGATTGTGTTCTGCCCGGAGACTGACGGCAGTCGGTCAATGATGCATGACATCAAGCATCTGCCCGTGTGCATCGGTCGAATCAGTCGGCTCAGTGCCATGTTGGCTCAGCCTCGAATTACCAACGCGTTCTTGACGGACTGCACACCTTGGACACCGGATGCGATATGCACCGCCCTCAGCAATTGCTCACCATTACTGACGAACCCGCTGAGGATAACCTGGCCCTTGTGTGTTTCGACGCTGATATCGATGCCGTCCAGGCCGGAATCCTTGACCAGTTCTGCCTTCACCTTTGCCGTGACGGTCGCGTCGTCGATATAGGCTGCAACTCGTCTCTGCTGCATGTCGCTCTTGAAATGGGTGTATTCGTCGACCGAAAGCATACCGTCCTGATCGATATCGGCTTCGGTGAAATAGCTGCTGACGTCCTTGTCCCTGGAAACTTCCAGCAGACTGAGCCGTTTGTCCGAGTTGCTGTCGAGCTTTTTGAACTCGGCTGACAACGGTTTCTGGTTGACCGTGTCTTCGGTGCCGATGGCGGCGACCTGGGAACTGATGAAAATCAGGCTCAGCGTAGCGCCCATGGTCAGCGCGCCAGCAGTCAGTCTGGATTTGTTCGGGGGTTGTCTTTTGTTATCAGCATTCATGCTGCGATCTCCGTAAATCATCAATACACACGGAAGATGACAGCAGGAGTCGTGCCAACTGAACTATTTTTATATAAATCAGTTGGTTAGTGTTTTATGTGGATTGCTGTATGGCAGGGTATCCGTAGCCGGAAACCGACAGTGGAATCATCGATTCAATTAACTCATTGAAAATCAATATGAATTGATGTCTCCAAATAGCGACATCAGCTGGAGGTCGTGTTTTCCTTGAACAGGGCTGGTGTCAGCTCGTGTCGCTGCAACAGTTTGTAGAATTCGGTGCGGTTGCGTTGTGCCAGCCGCGCCGCCTGCGTCACGCTGCCGTTGGTGGCCTTGAGCAGCTTGATCAGATAATCACGTTCGAAGTTCTTGCGCGCAGTCTCGAACGGCAGGATGCCGCCGATATCGTCATGCAAGGCCTTTTGTACCAGCGATGCAGGCACCAGCGAGGTGGTGGAGAGCACGACGGTCTGTTCGACGATATTCTGTAGCTGGCGCACGTTACCGGGCCAGGGCGCGGCGATCAGCAATTCCATGGCTTCCGGAGCGAAGCCGTTGAGCCGTTTGCCGTATTTTTCACTCAGTCGATGCAGGAAGGAGTTGGCCAGCAGCGAGATGTCCTCGCGGCGGGCGGCGAGCGCGGGCAGCTCAAGGCCGACCACGTTGATGCGGTAATAAAGATCCTCGCGGAAACGGCCGGCTTTCATTTCCTCCGCCAGGTTGCGGTGGGTGGCGGAAATCACCCGGACATCGACCGGGATGCTGGCACTGGAACCGACCGGTCGGATCGTGCGTTCCTGCAGCGCGCGCAACAGTTTGACTTGAAGCGGCATGGGCATGTCGCCGATCTCGTCCAGAAACAGGGTACCGCCGTCGGCGCTCTGGAACAGGCCCCGGTGGTCGCGTAGGGCGCCGGTGAAGGCGCCCTTGCTGTGACCGAACAGTTCGGATTCCAGCAACTGCTCGGGAATCGCTCCGCAATTGATGGCGATGAAAGGGTGGTCACGCCGCGGGCTGGCCTGGTGGATTGCGCGCGCCAGAAGTTCCTTGCCGGTGCCGCTCTCGCCCTGGATGAGGACGCTGGCATCGGAGCTGGAGATGAGCTTGGCCTGCCCCAGCAAGTTTTCCATCTGCGGACTGCGCGTCATGATCTCGGCGCGCCAGCTCTCGACGCTGACATCCTGCTGGCCGTTGTTCGAGCCGGCAGTGGTGCGCAGTGCGGCCTCGACTTGTTGCAGTAGGGACTTGCTGTCGAACGGCTTGGTCAGGAAGCCGAACACGCCGCGTTGGGTCGCATCGACGGCTTCCGGAATCGAACCGTGCGCGGTCAGCATGATGAGCGGCAGGGCAGGGTCGCTCTGATGGATGGCATCGAACAGGGAAAGGCCGTCCATGCCGGGCATGCGCAGGTCGCTGATGACCAGCGCCGGCCGGTTGATGGCAATCTGGGCCAGTGCCTCCTCGCCATTGCTCGCCGACATGGTCTGGTAGCCGGCGGCATTGAGCCGCATGTTCAGCAGCTTCAGAATGTCCGGGTCATCATCGACCGTCAGGATGCGTTTGCCGGCCTGGCTTTCCGTCGCCTGCGCCCTTGCGTTGCTCATTTCTTGACTCCCTGGTCGCGGTCGACCATCGTTTTCTCGATATTCTTCAAGTCATCGAGCTTCTTCTGTAGCTCATCCAGCTTCAGTTGAACCGCCTCGGTGCGCTTTTGTTCCTCTTTGAGTTTTTGCGCTGATTTGTTCAATTCGCCGAGGTAGTCGCGCATGACGGTCACCAGCGTCAGGCTCGCCTCATCCAGTTGCTTGTTGGCGGCTATCTCGTCCAGCAAGGTTTGCGCCTTGGTGCTGTCTCGCGTCGCGCTGTTGGGCAGGCCATATGCCATTGCCAGCATGAGCCTGGATTGCGGGTTCCCAGCAGTCTGATTGAGGTGGGCGACCTCGGCTCGCTGCGCTTCTGCAGTGAGTTTTGGAAACTCACGGGCGAAGGCGAACAACCTTTTGTGATCGGTCTGCACGATACGCGTATCGACCCTGGCTTCGCCAGGTTTGTCTGTTGAATCCTGACCGGGCAATTGCGCGCAGCCGGCGCCAAGCAGCACCATTGCCGCCAGGGCATGCAGGCGTAGCCGCCTGAAAGACTTTGTGGTGAAGGTCGTGCTATTCAATGTGCGTGGACTCCAAAGGCAAACTGACGCGGAAGTGCGCGCCCGCGTCCGAAGGCAGCAGGCTGATTTCGCCGCCATGAGCATCAACATACTCTTTTGCGATGGAGAGGCCAAGGCCGCTACCGCTGACCAGGCTCTCGTAGATGCCGCTGCCCCGGTAAAACGGCTCGAACAGGCGTGAGCGGTCGGCTGCCAGCACACCCGGGCCTTCATCCTGGATTTCGATGATGCCGGTAGTCTGTTCGGGACGGATGCCGATTCTGATCGCGCCGTGTTGTGGCGTGTACTTGATGGCGTTCGAAATCAGGTTGTCGAGTATGGTCTGCAGTTTTTCCTTGTCCGCCATGACAGTAAGCGGCCGGTAATCCTGCACGATGCGGATCTGCTTGCTGTTGAGACTGAGCGCATAATTCGCCAGCACATTCTCCATGACCGGGATGACATCGACTTCTTGCCTGGTCAGCGGCGGTTTCTGCGAGTTGACGGCGGTGTAGCTCAGCAGGTTCTCGATCATTTTCTGCAGTCGCAGGCTGCTCTCGCGCAGGATGTCGGCGATCTCGCGTTGCTGCGGCGTCAACTGGCCGCCGACCTCATCGTGCAGCAGCTCGCTGCCCTCGCGTATCGCCGTGAGCGGCGTTTTCAGTTCGTGCGAGACATGACGCAGGAAGCGCTGTTTTTGCTGTTCCAGTTCCAGCAACTGTTTGCGCAGCCAGTCCAGACGCTCGCCCAGGCTGCGCAGGTCGCCCGGGCCGTCGATGCTGATGGCTTGCTCGTATTCGCCCTGGCCGAGGCGGCGGATGGCGGCATCCATGCGCCGGATCGGTTGGGCGACGAGGAAGGTGATGATGAGGGCGGCGAGCATGGCCACTGGAATCAGCGTGATGGCCTGCTGCAACATCATTTTCTGCGTCTGTTGAGCCGCTTCGGAGAGCGCGGCGGATTCCTGGTCAATCATGCGGTTGTTCTCGGACAGGATGTGCTGTGCCTGTGCCGACAGATCGAGAAAACTGGCGACGATGCTCTCCGGCGGCGTCAACGCATGTGTCTGGATCAGGATCTCGGTATGCAGTGCCGTTTCGTCTCCGGCGAGTTTTTCCAGCGCGCGGCGCTGATCCTGGCCGAGGGGAATGGCGCCCATCTCGCGGACGATATCGTGGAACTTGTCGTGCGCCATCTGGTAGTTGTCCAGCAACAGCTTGTCCTGCAGCACGAAATATTGCCGCGCGCTGCGTTCCATCAGGTTGAGTTGCTCGATCAGCACGCGGCTGGTGCGCGTTGCCTGTACTGCCTGCGTCAACGTGCTCCGGCTTTGTTCGGCCAGGCGGTCGACATGCAGCATGGCGTTACCGAAGGCGAACAGCAGCGGCAGCAAGGCCAGCATGAAGCCGATCAGCAGCAGCTTGAGGAAGGAGTTGGGGTAGCTAATACGCAATGTGACAGCCCGCAATGAAATGACGGATGAATTTAGCGCGGTGATGCATCATTGCGGAAAGTATAATGGAGGCATGACATCCCTTTCGATTATCGTCGCCGTCGCCGACAATGGCGTCATCGGCATCAACAATACGCTGCCCTGGCATCTGCCGGAAGACCTGAAGCGATTCCGCGCCCTGACGACGGGTCATCATATCATCATGGGCAGAAAGACCTATGAGTCGTTGAACCGCCTGTTGCCGGACAGGACCACAGTCATCGTCACCCGTAATCGCGACTATGCGGTGCCGGGCGCCGTGATCGTGCATTCGCTGCAGGAGGCGATCGAAAAGTGCGGTGACGACCCTGAAGCATTTCTGATCGGCGGCGCCGAGTTGTATGCGGAAGGGTTGCGCGTGGCGCACAAGCTTTATCTGACCGAGATACATGCCGATTATGAGGGCGATGCCGTATTGCCGGCCCTTGACCGCCAGCAGTGGCGCGAGGTGGCGCGCGAATCGCATGTGGCCGCCAGCGGACTGCGTTTCAGTTACGTCACCTATCTGCGCGATCAAACCCCGCGCAACTGATTTTTACGCGAATCAGGGCTGGGCGACGCAGTCGACGTAGTACATCGATTTGCCGTTGACATTGCCCTTGACCAAACCGTGAACGTCGGTCTCGAAGCCGGGGAAACGCTCGTTGAACTCGCGTGCGAAGCGCAGATAATTGACGATCTTGCGGTTGAACTGCTCGCCCGGGATCAGTAGCGGAATGCCCGGCGGGTAGGGTGTCAACAGTACGGCCGTGATGCGGCCCTCGAGGTCGTCGATCGGCACCCGGTCGATACGGCGGTGCGCCATGCGGGCAAAGGCGTCGGTCGGCTTCATGGCCGGCACCATGTCCGACAGATACATTTCCGTGGTCAGACGCGCGACGTCGTTGGCCTTGTAAACCTCGTGGATCTGCGTGCTGAGATCGCGCAGGCCGACGCGCTCGTAGCGCGGGTGCTTGGCGACGAACTCCGGCAGCACCTTCCAGCAAGGCTGGTTCTTGTCGTAGTCGTCCTTGAACTGCTGCAGGGCGGCCACCATCGTGTTCCAGCGGCCCTTGGTGATACCGATGGTGAACATGATGAAGAAGGAATAAAGGCCGGTCTTCTCGACGATGACGCCGTGCTCGGCCAGGTATTTGGTGACGATGGCCGCCGGGATGCCGAACTCCTCGGAGAAGGAACCGTCGACATCCAGTCCGGGCGTGATGATGGTGGCCTTGATCGGATCCAGCATGTTGAAGCCTTCGGCCAGGTTGCCGAAACCGTGCCAGCGTTCGTTGGCTTTCAGCATCCAGGCTTCCCGCTCTTCCAGACCTTCTTCCGACAGGTCGTTCGGGCCCCAGACCTTGAACCACCAGTCGTTGCCCCAGGCTTCATCGACCTTGCGCATGGCCCGGCGGAAATCCAGCGCCTCGCGCAAGGATTCCTCGACCAGCGCGGTGCCGCCCGGCGCTTCCATCATGGCTGCCGCCACGTCGCAGCTGGCGATGATGGAGTATTGCGGGCTGGTCGAGGTGTGCATCAGGTAGGCTTCGTTGAACACATCGCGGTCGAGCCGGTTGTTCTCGGCATCTTCGACCAGAATCTGCGAAGCTTGCGACAGACCTGCCAGCAACTTGTGCGTGGACTGCGTGGAGAACACCATGGACTCCTTGCAGCGCGGGCGGTCGGCGCCGATGGCGTGATAGTCGCCGTAGAAATCGTGGAAAGTCGCATGCGGCAGCCAGGCTTCGTCGAAATGCAGGGTGTCGATCTTGCCGTCCAGCATCTCCTTGATCTCTTCCACGTTGTAGAGCACGCCGTCATAGGTCGATTGTGTGATGGTCAGCACGCGCGGCTTGACGTTCTTGTCGGCGGCGAACGGGTTGGCCGCGATCTTCTTCTGGATGTTCTCCCAGGCGAACTCCTCTTTCGGGATTGGTCCTATGATGCCGAAATGGTTGCGCGTCGGCATCAGGAACACTGGAATCGCGCCGGTCATGATGATGGAGTGCAGCACCGACTTGTGGCAGTTGCGGTCGACGACGACGATGTCGTCCGGTGCCACGGTCGAATTCCAGACGATCTTGTTGGAAGTCGAGGTGCCGTTGGTGACGAAATACAGGTGATCGCAGTTGAAGATGCGGGCGGCGTTGCGCTCGCTTGCCGCGACCGGACCGGTATGGTCCAGCAGTTGGCCTAGTTCGTCGACGGCGTTGCAGACATCGGCGCGCAGCATGTTCTCGCCGAAGAACTGGTGGAACATCTGGCCGACCGGCGACTTGAGGAAGGCGACGCCGCCGGAGTGGCCGGGGCAGTGCCAGGAATAGGAGCCGTCGGCAGCGTAATGCGTCAGCGCGCGGAAGAACGGCGGCGCCAGACTGTCCAGATAGGTGCGGGCTTCGCGCACGATATAGCGGGCGACGAATTCCGGCGTATCTTCATACATGTGGATGAAGCCGTTCAGTTCGCGCAGGATCTCGTTGGGAATGTGGCGCGAGGTGCGGGTCTCGCCGTGCAGGAAGATCGGGATCTCTTCGTTGCGGTAACGGATCTCGTCGACGAACTGGCGCAGGTTTTCAAGCGCTTCCGGCTTTTCCTCGACGATCTCTTCATCGTCGATCGAAAGGATGAAGGCGGATGCGCGGCTTTGCTGCTGTGCGAAGGAGGTGAGGTCGCCGTAGCTGGTCACGCCCAGCACTTCGAAACCTTCGTCCTCGATGGCTTTTGCCAGCACACGGATGCCGAGTCCGGATGAGTTCTCGGAGCGGAAATCTTCGTCGATGATGACGACGGGGAATCTGAATTTCATAGGCGGTCCATGTTGCTGAAAGCTTAAGGGCTGAAGACTAAAGGGATAGAAGCGCCGAATATAGCATGTACGCGCTGCGAGGCAAGGGCGCTGGCTTAAATTTTGGGCAGGGTGACGCCGACCTGTCCCTGGTACTTGCCGCCGCGATCCTTGTAGGAGGTTTCGCAGATGTCGTCCTCGTCCGCTTCGAGGAACAGCACCTGGGCGCAGCCTTCATTGGCGTAGATCTTGGCTGGCAGCGGTGTCGTGTTGGAGAACTCCAGCGTCACGTAGCCTTCCCATTCCGGCTCGAACGGCGTGACGTTGACGATGATGCCACAGCGCGCGTAGGTCGATTTGCCGAGGCAGATGGTCAGCACGTTCCGCGGGATGCGGAAATATTCGACCGTGCGCGCCAGTGCGAAGGAGTTCGGTGGAATCACACAGTAGCCTTGGCCTGAGACCTCGACGAAGGATTTTGGGTCGAACTGTTTGGGGTCGACGATGGTGGAGTTGATATTGGTGAACACGCGAAACTCGTCGGCACAACGGATATCGTAGCCGTAGCTGGAAGTGCCGTAGGAAACGATCTTATGGCCGCCGGTTTCACGGATCAGTTTCGGTTCGAACGGCTCGATCATGCCGTGCTGTTCTGCCATGCGGCGGATCCACTTGTCGGATTTGATGCTCATGTTCTTCCCTTTTTCGATGAAAAACGGCCGCGTTCATGCGCGGCCGTGTCGTCGGTCTGGTTTAGTGGGCGTCGCCGCCGAGTTCGATGGAATAGCGCCAGAACTGGTCGGCCGCTTCGAAGATGACCTTGGAGGCTTCCGGGTCGCGGCTGCCGGCCGGGTATTGATGCACCGGCTTGCGGTCCTTGGCCCAGGCTTCGATCACCGGATCGACCAGACGCCATTGCGCCTCGACTTCGCTGATGTGCAGGTATTGCGAGTTGTCGCCTTCCATCAGGTTGAGCAGCAGGGCTTCATAGGCGTCGACAGTTTCGTCGCCTTCCTGGCGGTTGGCGGCGTCCAGCGCAATGGTGCGGGTCTTGATGTCGAGGCCCGGAATCCTGGACTGGATCTCCATCTTGATGCACTCGCGCGGCTGGATACCGATGATCAGCCAGTTCTGCTGCTGACCGGCGCCGATCTGCAGCGGTGCCTTCTTGAAGCGGATGGCGATGCGGGTGTCGGCCTCGTGCAGGCGCTTGGCGGTGCGGATGTAGAACGGTACGCCTTTCCAGCGCGGATTGTCGATGAACAGCTTGAGCGCAGCATAGGTTTCCACCACGCTGTCGTCGCGGCCGAGCTCTTCCAGGTAGCCCGGCACCTTTTCGCCGTTGATCTCGCCGGCGGCATATTGGGCGCGGAACGCATGTTTTTCCAGTTGGTCGACCGGGATCGGGCGGATGGCTTCCAGCAACTTGATCTTCTCGTTGCGGATGCCTTCCGGTGTCAGGTCCTTCGGCATTTCCATGGCGGTCAGCGCCAAGGTTTGCAGCACATGGCTCTGGATCATGTCGCGCAGGGCACCGGTGGCGTCATAGAACTGGGTGCGGTCGCCGACGCCGAGCATTTCGGTATTGGTGATCTGCACGTGGTCGATATATTCATTGTTCCAGATCGGTTCCAGTATCGTGTTGGCGAAGCGCTGCAGCAGGATGTTCTGCAGGGCGGACTTGCCCAGATAATGGTCGATACGGTAGATCTGGCTTTCCTTCAGGTGTTTGGTGATCGATGCCTGCAACGCCTGGGCGGAAGGCAGATCGGTGCCGAACGGTTTCTCGATGACGACGCGGCGCCAGTATTGGTCTTCCTTCAGCAGGTCGACCGAAGCCAGTTGATCGACGACCTGGGCGAAATCGGAAGGGCGCACCGACAGGAAGTAGGCGAAGTTCTGCGGGAAGACCGAGGCGTCGGTCAGGACGGCACGCATGCGCTCGAATGCCTGCGGGTCGGTTGGCGGATTTGCGTGATAGTGGTTGCGTGCGATGAAGCGTTCGAATACCTGCTGGTCGTAACCTTTCTTGAACTTGGTGTCCAGCATGCCCTTGATCTCGGCGCGCCAGGCTTCCTGGCTCACTTCCCCGCGACCGACTGACAGAATCTTCATGTCCTTGGGCAGGCGTCCCAATGCGTCGAGGCGGTAGAGACCGGGCATGAGTTTGACACGGGAAAGGTTGCCATTGGCACCGAACAGCACCAGGGTACAAGGGTCGATAGGTTTCATGGATGAAGATTCCGTTGGTATTTTAGAGTGACAAGTCGGTAATTTTACTGCCATTTACGGCATTTTATAAACCTGCTGTGACAGGAAATCCAAAGCGCATCCGCGGGTGACGAATGCGCTTTGAACTGCATCGAGGGGCCGGTAAGGCCCGCGGGATGATTTACTTGGTCTTGACTGCGTGGCCGCCGAAGGCGTTGCGCATCATGGACAGCAGCTTGTAGCTGTAACCATGATCGTCCTGGCTGGCGAAGCGCATCTGCAGCGCGATGGTCAGCACCGGTGCCGCCACGCCCTGTTCGACCGCTTCCACCACGGTCCAGCGGCCTTCGCCGGAGTCAGCCACGTAAGGCGCGACATCGCCCAGATCCTGGTCGTGCTTCAGCGCTTCGGCCGTCAGGTCCAGCAGCCAGCTGCGGACGACGGAACCGTGACGCCACAGTTCGGTGATCTGTGCCAGGTCGAGGCTGAACTCTTCCTTGCCCTTGATCAGGTCCAGGCCTTCCGCCATCGCCTGCATCATGCCGTATTCGATGCCGTTATGAACCATCTTGGTGAAGTGGCCGGAACCGATCGGGCCGACGTGTGCCCAGCCACGGTCTTCGTGAGTCAGTGCCTTCATGACGGGTTCCATGATAGCCGCCGCTTCCTTGCTGCCGCCGTACATCAGGCAGTAGCCGTTCTCCAGGCCCCAGATGCCACCGGATGTGCCGCAATCCATGAATTCGATGCCGTGTTCGGCCAGGAACTGGCCGCGGCGCATGCTGTGCTTGTAGTTGGAGTTGCCGCCGTCGATGACGATGTCGCCCTTGTTCAGCATGGGCACCAGATCCTTGATCTGGTTTTCGGTGATTTCGCCGGCCGGCAACATCAGCCAGACGATTTTCTGCTCGGGCAGGCGCTGGATCGCATCTTCGACAGAACGGGCGCCTTCCATGCCTTCCTTGGCAACCAGTTGGCTGACGGTGTCGTGATTGAAGTCAAAGCCGACCACTTCAATGTTGTGACGAAGAAGACGGGCCGCCATGTTGCCGCCCATTTTGCCCAAACCGATCATTGCTAATTTCATTGTATTTTCCTTGATGAGGATTGATATAACATCACCTTATTGTGTAAGGTAAAATGTGGAAGCTTGTTTCAGAGAAAGCCCTGAATAAATCCTGATCGGCAGCGCGTCTATTGTGCTGATAAGACTTATTCAGGGATTTCCATTACAGC
>QXGG01241291.1_pt1 | contig 58644 bp, 75 predicted proteins | sample 1982491 | NCBI WGS metagenome assembly QXGG01 (sample SAMN09924614, study PRJNA488089) | Wastewater metagenome, whole genome shotgun sequencing project. | isolation source: South African research farm wastewater | place: South Africa: Irene, Agricultural Research Council, Animal Production...
CCCCCACCCCCTCCGTGTCGTCGTGTCCCACCCAGTCCAGCTGCATGCCTGCGTGCCATGCACTGCGCTTTTCGTGCTGCGTCATGCCCCTGTCTCCCCCTTGACGTTGGTGCGTGCACTTCGCTTTCTGACAGTGTGCGAAGTCCCCGGCGTGCGAGTTAGCCTGCTATTGGCCCCGGTTGCGGTAGCACGCGGGATCGCCCAGGAACGCCCATGAATACAGGGTTCTGCTGAGGGGGCACTGTCCGCCTATAGGCATTGCGTAATGGAGCTGAGCAGTCGGGCATATGGATCGGTCCTCAGAAATGCTGTGAAAAATCAGGAAGCGGGTCAGCGGGGGACGCGCTTCAGGAACTCGGAGATTGGGGTCCTCATCTTGGCCAGCGGCGCGGCCTGGTCGACGCTGCGCATCTTCTTGCGCATGGACAGGGTGATGTAAATCTCGGTGGACTTCGGGTCGGCATGGCCCATCAGTTCCTGCGTGGTGGCCAGCGAGACGTCATCCTCGGTCAACTCCGTGCCGAACAGGTGGCGCATGGCATGTGGGTGCAGCTCCTCGGGCGGAATGCCCACCCGCTCGCCGTGGCGCTGGATCGCTGACCACACATTGCGACGATGCAACCGGCGGGCCTCACCAATGTGCTCGTGCTCCTGCAGAACCGGATGCCTGGTGTTCACGAACAGCACCTTGTCGGGCTTGCCCCTGCGGTTCTTGATGTTGCGGTCGATGAGCGCCAGGTCCTCATGAGCCAGGTAGACCCGGATCAGGGCGTCCGCCTCCCTGGGCACCGGCACCAGCCGCTCCTTGGCGCCCTTCTCGAACACACGAACCACCATGCGCGCCTCGCGGCCCACGACGACCGTCTGCAGGTCCCCCTCGTTCAGGGCACACAGACCACCGACACGCAGCCCGCAGCCCATCAGCAGCGCCATCATGGCCGCGTCCCGGATGCCAACGAACGTCCCCAGGTCCGGCGCCCACATCAGGCGCTCGGCGCTGGCCAGGCTCATTGCCCGAGGGATGTTCCGGCCTGTCTTCGGGTGCGACAAATCGGCCGCGGGGTTGCGCTGCTCCGGCAACAGGTTCTTCATCTTCGCCCAGCCGAAGAACACGCGCACCGCGCTCACATAGGGCTTGCGGCTCTGTGCCACCACGCCCCGCTTGTGCAGCCAAAGGCCCGTGAACGCTTCGAGCTCCGAGCCATCCGCCTCGCGGATCGAGCGCGGCCGCATGAACTCGCCCAGCCTGGTCAGCGCCAGGCGGTACACCTCCAGCGTCCGCAAGCTGCGGCCCTGGGCCATGTGTAGCCAGTCGCAAAACGCATCAACGCACTCCTGATCACTCATGTTTTCCAACGGCATCCAGACCTCCAGAAACGACCACTCGCTGGGGGGACAGGGGCATTTCTCGTGAAAAACCCGGGGATCGAGGCCCGCCGTCGCTAACCCATTGAAAACATTGGAAAAACGATTTTGACCCTTCCACGGAATTGCCTGAAAAAGGGTGTTTTTTCCACGACTTCGCTTTTCGCCTTCCCCGTGTTACATCTGTAACCCGTGGATGGCCCTCGCGCCGGTTTCCTCCCTCTTTCTTCCTTCTTTCTCCTATGAAAAGAGAGAGAAGAGAGAGAGAGAGGGAGCGCACCCCGGAAAAACAGACCCGTGGACAAAACGAGGTATTCCGTGGAGAAATCGAGGCAACCCGTGGAATTTGGACTTTTGCGAATCGGCCCGGAAGCCGCACGGGCGTTGAAGGTGGACTGTTCAACAGGCACGAAATCCACGGGTTAGACCCCTCTGCGCGTGCCACCGTCTCCCGGGATAGCGAAAACCTATGCCTGGGCGCCCCCTGGGCTGGCTGGCCACCGTGCTTGGGCGGAGCTTTTTGAGATCGGGGGGAGCGGGGGGGGACGCCTACCGGACAGGCTTCGGCGCTTTTTTGAGCACGAACAAAACAGCGGCGTACCGCCGGCCGTTCAGGGGTCTGTCGGCCAGCATCAGAGTCCCATCCGGGCGCGTCAGAAGCCACCCAGAGGCCGCCAGCGCTTCCCGCAAGGCCATGGCCCGCCGATTCCCTTCCGGGAGCCAGCTCAGGAACGTTCGGCCGGCCTCGGAGAGGATGAGAAAGTGCGTGACGTCGGCCGCGCGAATCCCCAGAACATCGAACCCGGCGACCTCCAACCCATCGACTGGCCCAGGGAGCAGCCGCTTTCCGGCCATGCGGACCAGCTCCTTCATCGCGGGATTGATCAACTCCGGCGGCGGTTTCCAGTGGTTCTTGTCCGTCATTGCAGCCTCCATTGCTCAGCGGTGGCCAGGTCGCCGCACACCTGGTCGAGTTGGGCCCACACGGGGGCCAGCAGGCGGGCCAGGCAGCCTGCGGGCACCTGGTGGGCTGGGTTGCAGCCTTGCAGCAGCTGCACCACGGCCGCGAGCGCATCGCGGGCCTGTTCGGCCTCTGAATGCACCTCGGCCAGCAGGGCCGGATCGGCGGGGGGTACGGGGGGAATGACGGCGGCGACAGCCGGACGAGACTGAGTGCGAGCCATGATGGTCTCCAGGGTCTGCGGTTTGCAAAAACCGCCGCTCCCGCTGCCAAACGGGGGCGGCGACTCGATGGGTTGGCAGACCGGGCAGCCCCTGCGGGAACCGGCAGGCCCTTGCGGGCCTCCCATCGAGCCGCCAAAACTGGAGGCACGAACGAAAAAGCCGCAGGTCGTGCGGTTGGCTGCGGCTTTCGACGCAGAAGCTGCTGTGGGCTGCCAAGCCCAACCAACCCTTTTTTTGAGCTGGCGGGGTCAGTGTACAGGATGAAAAGCGAAGTCGATAGGGGCCGGAAACCGGCCCTTTCGGTCCCGGAAACCCTCACCATTGCTTCTCCCCTTTCTTCTCTTCCTCCGCAGGCGGCTCCTTCGGCACCACCGCGTACAGCCCGAACTTGCGCAACGACTCCAGCGGCATCGCCACCATGTGGCCCACCCGCTGCCCCTTCACCGTGCGCTCGACCTCGGCCGCACGGTCCTCTTTTCCAATCAGCAGCACCCCGGCCTGCTCCAGCTGGCGCTTGAACACCCGGTCACTCTTCACCGGCAGCCCGTCCCAGAACTCCCGCAGGTAGGGCGTCTGCCGCATGTGGTCCATCACGTGGCCAGTGCGGATGCACAGCGCCGGCACCTCGTCCACGTCGGCGAACGCGAACGGGTACTGGAACTTGTGCGCTGCAATCTCGCTCAGCAGCTTCTCCACGATCCAGGCCCACGGCTGTCGGTCGCTCACCGTCTCGCTGATGTGGCGGTTCATCTCCCCCCACAGGTGCTCCACAAAGGCGAACTCCGACGCTTCGAGGCCCAGGAACTCGCACAGCAGCCGCCAGCCCGTGGCCACCGCCGCATAGTTGTTCACCATCCGCTCCGCGCCGGTGTCGCCCGTGCCCGCCACGCAGTTGTCGTAGCTGTCCCCCACCGCCTGCTCGTGCAGCGCCTGCACGTCCGCCTTCGTCTTCCTGGCCAGGAACTGCAGCCACTGCTTCACCGGGAACACCGGCACGTCCTCGGGGATCAGCGGCCCACGCTTCGCCTTCGTCAGCTCCGACCGCACGATCTTCCCCACCAGCGAGTCCACCGGCACATCCTCGCCGGCCAGCAGCACTGGGGCGCAAAGCAGAAAGTCCATCAGCTCCGCGCCGCGCCTGGTGTGCTCGTACTGGTAGCTCTCCTGCAGGTTGTGGATCGCCTTGTTGATCACGTCCTGCTTGTTGGTCGACATCTCCCCCCAGCCCACCGGGTGGCTGGTGTAGCTCAGCGACGTCATCTGCCGGAACTCCGTCTGCAGGCTCTGGCGGCTGCTCATCACCATTGCAATCGCCCGCTCGATCCGCTTCACCAGCGTCGTCTTGCCCGTCGCCTTCTCGGCCTGCATCACGAAGTGCGGCCAGAACCCGATGAAAGCCTTGATGTGCGCCCCCAGCGCCCACACCAGCGGAATCAGCGCCGCGCACTCGGCAAACGTCGCGCCGAACTGCCGCACCACCTGCACGCCCTGCTCCACCGTCCCCGATGGAAACACCAGCTCGTGATACGGGCACTGCTGCCGTGGATCCTGAAAGAAGCAGTCCGGCCCCTCGTTCACCACCGCGCGACCGTCGCGCCACGCCAGGCCCACGAAGTTGATCGCGTCCCGCGCCCCGATGGACGCAGCCCGCTCCCACAGGTTCACCATCCGGGCAAACGGACCAGGTGCGAACACCGGCCCCAGCTTCTTCCACACATCCAGGTTGTGCAGCCGCTCATCGTCCACCACCCGGCGCTGCAGCACCGGCCCATGCCGCGCCACCTGAACCGACAGAGCAAACACCGTGCGCGGGCTGTGATCCTTGTCCCCCGTCATCGTGCTTTGTGGCGACGCGATCGCCACCCGGCTCACCGCCGCAATCCGGAAGCCCGCCACGTCCGTGAACTCGAAGCTCTTCACCTTCTCGTCCCCGCCGTTCGGGTCATCCCGCTCCGTCACCTTGCTGATGAACTGCGTGAAATCCGGCTTCACCCGGTACTTCCAGTACGTCAGATAGTCGTGGTGCGGCAAGTGCAGCCGCGGCCGGCCCTGCCGCGTGTCATCACCCGCCATCCCCGGAATCAGCCAGGCCTCCAGCACCTGCAGCGCCTTCGCCGTCTTGTCCGGGCCCAGCAGCTGCAGATAGTCGTTCACATCGTTGATCGGGTCCTCCTTCGAGTCCTGATCCTCAAACCAGCCGCTCTGGTCCACCAGCAGGCACGAGATATCCAGTGCCGTCAGCGTCTCGTGCAGCGCCCACGCCGCCTTGAGCCCTGGGCAGTAGCCAGCGTCCTTCCCCTCCGTCAGCGGCGCGTCGTTGTCACAGCACAGCACCACCTCCTTGCCCCGCGCCCAGCTCCAGTCCACCGCGCCGTTGTACGCGTTCGATGTGCCCCGCAGCGCCACCGCCGCCGCCCACTCCAGCGCCGACTCCACCGACAGCGCGTTGATCGAGCTCTCCACCACGTAGACCCGCTTCGCCTTCTCTACCCGCTTCCAGTCCGAGGTCCACAACACCCCGTCCTTCTCACCCTGGCTGTTCGTCTTGCCCCCGGCCGTCTCAGCGTCGAAATACCGCGTGTCCACCGCCACAACCTTGTGGCTCAGCCGGTCCTTCACGATGAACGAAGCCCCCGGCCCGCCGTGGCCATACTCGCCCGGATCGTGCTTTGGGTTCACGTAGGTGTTCAGCCCCAGCGTGCCGGCCTTCATCGCGCGCTCGATCACCGACCGCGACAACCCCCGCGAGCCCTCCAGGAACTCAAGCAAGTCCGCCCGCCCCGTGTCCGATCGCGCCGCCTTCAGCGCCTGGGCAGCGATGTGCTCCACCAGACTCGGCCGCTCCCTCGGCTCCGCAGCCTGGCCAGCCGCCGGCGCCTCCAGCACGTCGATGCCGAACATCCGGCCCAGCTCGCGCACCGCGTCCAGGAAGTCCAGGCCCCGCGCCTTCATCATCAAGTCGATGGCCGACCCACTCTCCCCCGAGCGGAAATTCGTCCAGCCCGCCCCATGCTCCGAGTAGCACAGCATCTGCGCCGAGTGCTTCGAGTCGTCGTGCGGGTCCTTGAACTTCGTGCCCTTTGCGGTCGCCTCCTTGCCCTTCTCCAGGCCCAGCCGCTCCGCCAGCTCCTCACACGAAATGTCCTTGTTCAACCGTGCCCCAGCGTCCTTGCGCACCCGGCCACGGGCTGATCCTGTTGGTGTTGTTGTCATAGTGGAAACAGAAAGCGCCCCGCCGGCATGGCGAGGCAGAAAAGCGAAGTCGTCAGAGGGTCAAGGCCGGCGCTGCGCCCTCGGGTGTCCATTGCCAGGCGATCACCCAGCCATAGAAGTCGCCGGGCTCGTGGTTGTCGCAAAACCATCGGCTCATGGCATCCGCACTGGCAAAGCCGTCCGCCTTGGCCAGCGCCTCGAACACTGCCCAGCTCACCGGCTCGCTGGCCAGAGTCAGCCCTTTGATTGCTCCGCGGCGAAGGTCGAAGCGGATCACCTGCACCCGGTCGATCACCCAGCGGCCCAGCAGGTGGGTATTGCGGGTGCGCAGCCCTGTGTAACAGTTGGCCAACTGACCAACTGCAGGCACATCCTTGCGCTGGCCAGCGGCGCGGATCGTCTGCCGCTTCTCGCCCCGCCACACCCTGAAGGCGAACTGTTTCTGGAAGTTCAGCAGCATCAGACCACCCCCCTGTTCACGCCCGACTGAAGCGCCTTCTCGGCGATGTGCCAGGCCAGCTTCACCCGGTCCTCCATCGAGCGGTACGGCACCACCACGCCATCGGGTCCAGGCGGCCCCCAGTTGTTCTGCTCGAACACCCATGGCAGCACCGCCAGGAACGCGCGCTGCTCGAAAGCCTTCTCCTGCTGCCAGCGCCGATCCTTGGCCACCACCCGCGCCTTGGCCCGTTTCCCGGCGAGGTAGCCCTTGGCGTACCCCCGCTGCTCCGCAGCCTTGAATGCGTCAGTCGACATTGCGCCACTCCCTCGCCAGGTCATCGGTCAGCCCGGCCCACACCGGCTTCAGCAGCCAGGTCCACACGCCGATGGCGCTCGTGATCGAGAACCCGGCATGCTGGCCAACCAGCGCCCAATGCCCCGTCATCGCCCCGAACGCCATCCATCCCGCATTGCTGGCCAGCCACAGCACGAACGCCCAGCCCGCCCACCGGCTCTTCGTGGCCAGCAGCAGCGCCCCGCTCAACCCCAGCACGGCCGAGACGATTTCCAGCAGCTCTTGTGTCGTCATCTCACACCGCCCTTCGTCAACGCCTCAGCCTTCTTCCTAGCCCGCCACTCCGCCTTCACTCGGTTGATGCGATCCCGGTTCTCCGCCCGCCATTGGCGTCGCCGCTCCAGATCCGCCGCCCGCTGCTCGGGTGACATCGCCGCCCGCTTCGCCCGGCGCTGCTCCGAGTTCTTGCGAGCCCACTCCCGTGCCCGCTCCGAATCCTTGGCCGCGAACTCCGCGTTGTTCAGCCGCTTGCGCGCCGCCCACTCCGTCCGGTACTTCCGGCGGTGCTCGCGGTTCTTCGCCTCCCACCGCAGCTGATACGCCGCCCGCTTGTCCTTGTTCTGAGCCTCCCAGTCCTTGCGCTTGGCCATCACCTCCGGCTTCGCCTTCGCACGCTGGTACTTCGCCCGCTGATGCGCCTTGCGCAGCGCCTTCAACCGCTGCTCCTGCAGCAACCGCTCGTCCTCGTCCTCCGGGTCCAGCAACCGCGCCGCCTCAGCCTTCGACAACTTGCGAGCCTTCGGCAGCGGCTTCCCCTGTACCACCACCGTCACACTCCCAACCAGCGGCAGCCGGGCCGGCGGCGGCACCACCAGCGCCGCAAACGGGTTCCCCGTGGCTACAGGCTCATCCATGGGCCACCTCCCGCACAAACGTCCCACACACCGCTTCCGTAGCCCACTGCACCGCCTGCTCAGGCCCCAGGCCCTCGGGCACTGGCAATCGCACCCCCAGCACCACCAGGTCACCAGAGGCATTGCGCAGCGCCACACCCACCTGCACCTCCGCCCCCTCCAGCCTGGCCAGCACCTCGCGCTGCGTCCCCGCCGTGGCCAGCTTGCGCCCCACCTCACGCAGCAAGGCCGGCTGCGCCAGCCGATAGCCCACCGCCGGCTGGTGTGTCGCCAGGCCCAGCATCACCAGGTCCGCCAGCGCGTTGTCCATTGCCACCGGGCTGTGCTCCATCCCGTTGAACACCTCCCGGGGCACCCAGGTCCCAGCTTCCAGCAGCGCGCGCATCGCACCCTTGAAAGCCGGCGTCTTGATCACCTCGTCAAAAAACTCAGCCGCGCTGCCCATCGCCCACCTCCCCCTTGAAGTTCAGCCGCCGACGCCTGGCCAGCCGCATCTGAGTGCATGCAAGAAGCCACTCCCACTCCACCACATCAAGCCCATCAGCGCACACCTCCAGCGCCTTCATCGGCAGATACAGAAGCCACACGAGAGATCTCCCGCCCAGCAGCAACGCCCAGCGCAGCACCCACCAACCCGCCACCTTCAGTTCCCACATGACGGCACCTCCTGAACAGGCGGAGACAGCCGGATCGCCGACGCCCACCGCGCCTCGCCAATCTGCGCCTCCACCAGCTGCTCCACCCAGGCAATCGCCGCGTCATGGCCCGCCGTGCCGCGCACCTCGCGCACCACCTTGGAGCCATGAGCACCAATCACCGTCACCTTGAAGTCAAGCCCCTGTGCCATCGCTCAGCCCTCCACCCTTGCGCCCGGGTCCACCACCAGGCTCTCGGCCGCATCCGGGTCCGTCAGCTCGAACGCCTCCACCTCCGTCAGCGTCGTGAAGTCGTCGCCGGCATCCGAAACGAACGCATCGAACATCAGGCAAGCAATCCCCGGCGCCGCCGCGGCCGAAGCCTTGGCCAGCCGCTCCCGGCTCAGCTCGAACAGCGCCCGGGGCATCTCCACCACCCGCTCGTAGCGCTCGATTTCGCGCACCACGATGCGCACCTTCACCCGCTCGGCCAGTTCCTGGCCAGCCGGTGGCGTCATGTCTTCAGGCCCGAACCGCATCGCCGGCCTCCTTTCCTGCCTGCACCGCCCGGCGAGCCACCACCCGGCCCTCCAGCTCGCGGAGTTGGACCTTGGTGCAGCGCCCCTTCAGGCCCAGCCGGTGCGCCAGCGCCTCGAACTGGTAGCCGGGGTCCTGAAGCCCGCAGAAAGTGCCCAGCAGCGCATGCACCTCCATCCAAGGCGTGAAGTCCATGCGCAGCACCTCCAGGCACTGGTGGAATCGAACCTCATCCAGCAGCCGCAGGTCGGTCAGATCGAAGGGGAAACGGCCCCCGTTGTAGAGGCCCAGCAAGAACTTGCCGGCCACCCTGGCGCCACCGTGATCGCGCTGCGCCATCTCCCACAGCGCCACCAGCGCCGCCAGTTGATTCCGAGTCGGAGCAGCCATCACACCCCCCCCAGCGCCAGCGCCCGCGCCTGCTGGCGCGACACCCGCCCGCCGGCGGCGTCCACCGCCTGCAGCTGCGCCGTCAGCTCCTCGCGGCTCAGCTCCAGGTACACCCCGGTGCTCTTCAGCGAGGCATGCCCCAGCGCCTCCTTGGCCACCAGCAGCGCGCGCCCCGGGTCCGTCGCCCGGGTCCGGCGGATGATGTTCATCCCCCGGGTGTGCCGCATCCAGTGCGGGCTCATGCGAGGGTCCAGCCCCGCCTCCTTGGCCCACAGCTTCACCCGCTGCTGATACGACCGCACCGACAGCGGCTCACCGCCCCGGCCTGGCACCAGTGGCAGCCCATCGGCCGCGCCCGCCGCCGACACCTCACCCGACCCCAGCAGCGACGCATACCGCACCAGCGCCTGCAGGTGCAGCCGCAGCTGTTCGGTCACAAGGTACTCATTCCCCCTGCCACCCTTGCAGTGCTCCGGCCGGCTCACCAGCCAGCCCACACGCAGCGCCTGCTGCACCTGGGGCACCGTCAACCGGGAAAACTCCCCGATCCGCATGCCCGTCAGCACCAGCGTGCTCAGCCAGTGAAAGTCCCGCTGCGCCAGTGGGTCGCTGGACCCCTTCGCAGCCTTCAACAGCCGGGCCTGCTCCGCCTCCGGCAAATACCGCTTCATCGCCATGTTCTTCTCCTCGAACGGTGTACCCCTGCACATCAATGGCCGAACCCGCGCACACCAGGCAGGCAAAGCCCAGCGCCCACACAAAGCCCGAAAGGCTCCATGCCGGCACATCCTTCAAATCCGTGTCAGTCATCACCGCACCCAGGCCGGGCCCGGCCCCGCTCCACCGACAGCCGCAGCAGCCGGAACGTGATCGGATCGCGGCACGCGTCCTCGAACCGCTTGTGGTGATGCCAGGGGCGCCAGCGGCGGTTGAACAGCCGCTGCATCGCCTTCATCGTTTCCAGCGGCACCGGCGCCGCCGTCTCCTGCAGCAACTCCAGCTGCTGCACCTGCACTGCCTGAGTTCCCATCGCACAGCCTCCTTTGAACAGCCGCCTCGAACTCGCGGCCGAACAGGGACACCAACACACCGGAAACGAACTTCGGCCGAGTTGCACCCCCGAGCCGGTGCACCACCGGCCCGAAGCGCTCAGCCATTGGGGAAAGATCGGGCCTACTCATCGCGCAGCCCCTCGACCCTCGCCACCAGGGTCATCAACGCAGCCACCAGGTCGAACGCTGTGGCCCGAATCCGCTGCAGCTCCTGCAGCGAGAACTTCCCGTCCGTCAGCGCGTCGTGCAGCGCCCGATGGAAATCCCCCTTCTCGATGCCCAGCTGCGTCAGCAGCTCCAGCAACGCCGCGTCGCTCACCTGCGTGTGTGGAGACACATCAAACGCTGCCCGGCCGAACATCTCGTTCAGCGAATCCAGCACCGAGTAGTCCCCGGTCAGCTGGGTCAGGGCCACCACATCCCGCAGCGTCGGTTGGTTGTGGCTGTCCGTGTCGGCGTCCGCCTTGTTGTAGAGCGTCCCCGCCTTCATCCCCATCTGAGGGGCCAGGCGCTTCACGTCATGGCGGTACACCAGTCGCCGGAACGCTTCGAACGGGTTTGCGTGATCTATTTCGCTTTTCTTGGGCATCACCGACTCCAGAGGCAACCGTCACCCACCAAATTGCAACGGCGTGTAACTGGCCTCAACATGAGGGCATGCGTGTATTCACACCCTTTCTTCATGCTCTGGCCTTCTCTGCCATGGATGCCAGCACACGAAATCGGACCTCACTGCTTCGACTTCGGCCATTGGCTTGGGCAAGTCGGTCCAGCCTCTTAACTACAGCAGGCGGGAACCGAACAACTACAGGCGTGCCCCCGCCTTTCTTCACCTTTTCTGAACCCATGCATTCACCTCTCATCCCGGCAATCCCGGTGTATTCACACTGTATCACATAGATGCATTAAATGAATACATGTGAATACATACACATGAAAGACAATCCGAGCGTGAATGCAGACAAGAAGAACTACGTCGCTAGGGACGTGCAGCCAACAGTCCTCCGTCTTCATCCAGAGACGAGGGCGACGCTTGTGCGGCTGGCCGCAATCCATGGACGGAGCCTCAGCAAAGAAATTGCGCTGCGCCTGGAGCAAAGCCTGGAAGCCGAATCGGCGCCGCCACCCAGCCAGAGCGTCAAAAAAGACAAAGGCCCGGTCGACCCCCTCTCAGAGATCGACCGGGCCATGCTTGCCGTCTTCCGGCAGATGCCTGTGGAGAAGCAGCTCGCGCTGCTCTCCCTGCTCAACTAATTACTTTGGCACCGTAGTCGTCTGACCGACACCCGTTCGGCCCCATCACGGTCTACTGCGGCGCTGGAACGGCGCCGGCCGGCAGCAGGAAATAGTCCGGCTTCTCGGTGGCGGCTTCCACCAGGTCGCTGACGAGACCGGCCTGGGCGGCGGATTCGGCCCGGCGCGTGGCGTTGGCATCCAGAGAGACGATTTTGGCGTTGTCGCTCTTGCGCTTGGCGACGTCGGCGGCGAACTTGCCCAGGGCCACCGGCACCAGCACCTCGCGCGCGGCGCCGCGGGCCTCGCGGACCATCTGCACGTTCTCGCTGACGCTGTCGGGCTGTTCGGCCAGCAGCACGTTCGGGTCGATGGGCACGTAGACCTCCAGCGATGCCGCATCGATCTGGATCGGCTTGTCCGCGTGGGCGGTCAGCTTCAGGATGGGCTTCTGGTTGGTCTGCACGTCGGCCACCTTCTGGCGGCGGGTGTCCTGCTTGACCAGGGTGACGGCCTCGGCGCTGGTGATGTTCGTCACCTTGCCGTCCTCGATGGTGGCGGTGCGCGGGCTGGCGCAGGCGGCCAGGACCATGGCCATGGCCACGGCGATCAGGGTCTGAATGGTGCGTTTCATCGGGATCACTCCTTGGGTTGCGTGAACGGGGATCTGGGCATGGAAAAGCGCATCAGCGCTTCGGCGCGGGCGTGCTCGTATCGGGCGCTGGCAGCTGACTCAACAAGGCCTCCAGATCCGAGTCCAATTTCTGCAACAGCGTCTCGACACGACTGCGCTGTGCGGAAGGCTCCGGCGGCAAAGGAACGGACGACTGGGCATTGAGCTGCGGCGAGTCGGTCTTCGAGGTCGCCTGTTGGGGCGGCGGCGCTGCGCACCCGCTGGCCAGCAGCAAAAGCGCGAGCGCGGGCCTCGCCCAGGTCTTGTTTCGTGGCGTCGTGGGCATTTCGTGCCTCCGTCAGTTCGTTGGTCAGGTTGATGATCTGCTCGCGCTGGTTGAGCAGCGAGCGGTTTTCGGCCTCTGTCTGGGCGGCCTGGTCCTCGGCCTTGGCTTGGTCGTAGCCGGCCTGGCGGGCGGCCTGCATCCGGCCCTTGTCCCAGACCATGGCGCCCCAGACACCAAGCCCGCCGACCACCAGGGCCGCCAGCAGCACGTAGCCGGTGATGCCGCGCTGCAGCCTTGTCGTTGTCCTCATGAAAACCCTCTCATGCAAAGTGCGGTTTCCGCCTTGCGACGGTTGTAGAGGCCGCGCACGAACACGTAACGGCCCTGAGCGTCCCTCACGGAACTCCACACCGGCGTCACGCCATCGGGGGCGTGGCTGAGCGCCTGACATCCTTCGACCGGGCGGCCGGCGTTGGTCAGTCCCATGGCACGGCTGGCGCACGTGGCGCCAACACCGAAGTTGTGGGCGTGGCTTGTGAAGGCGTCGAGCTGGTGCTGATTGATGCGCACCTTGAAGCAGTCGATCAGGCGCAGCTGCGTGCGCTGGGTCACCATCTGCTCCACCTCGGCGCAGCGCTCAGGGCTCCACCAGTCGCCCAGCACCACCGGGTATGGGCTGACGTGCCGGGTGATGCCCTTGCACACCGTCGGAATGCCGTTGGCCAGCGGGTCGGCGTAGACCCGGCCCGGCGCCTTGCGGTCGGTCTCCCAGCGGTCCAGGAAAGCCATCAGGCCCGCGCTGGCCAGGGTGAGCACCACACCGAATTTCGTGACAGTGCGCATGGTCACAGCCTCCACCAGAGGTAGGTCCACAGGAGCCAGCACCTCATTTCCTGAGTTCCTTGTAGATCGCGATCAGCTTGTGACCGATCAACAGCAGGGTGTAGATCAGCGTGGCCCACAGAACCAGCTCACTGACCTGAACGCCGGCAAGTGTTGCCAGCGACACAGAAGCGGGCGGTCCAGCCTTGGCCAACAGAGTGAAGCCGGTTTCGGCGGTGCTTTGAGTGGTACTCATGTCGTCTTCCATCGTCAGGAAATTCCGAGCTGCGCTCGAATCTCGGTTTCAGCCTCTCCCCACTGGGCCAGCGCAGCAGCGGGGTCTGACACCGCAACGGCCTTGCACCGCAACCGCGCAGCGCGGATCTGGGCCAGCGCGGCGCGCCAAGCGAGTGCCAGGGCAATGATCCCGTCACAAGCCTGCCGGTCGCTTTGCGCCGACACCACTGCCCAGGACGCCACCGAGTCCGGTGCGTCGCCCGCGTACCCTGCGGCAGCCCAATCCTTGGCCTCGCTCTCGGCGTGCCGGTACTCCTCGGCCAGGTCGCCAACAACGTCGCGGGTGATTTGCCCGGCTCGGGAGTCGATCTCGGCCTGCGCGGACCCCGTTGTGGCCGGCTCAGGCTGAACCACCACAGGCGCGTCAAGGATGGAGGCCGCAGCCTGCCAGGCATCCAACGCACCCTGGTAGTCCTCAATCGACTCGATGGGGACGTTGGCCGTAATGCGGCCATCGCGATCGACCATTTGCACCTCGCCGCTGGCCCCGTTCCAAACCACGGCGTGCACGCCTACCATCCAGGTCAGGTCCAAGCCGCCGATGGTGCGGCCATTGACCGACACCGTGCTGTCCGATGGGATGATGACGACCTTCATGCTCCGAGCCTCCGCTGGCTGAAATTGACCGTCGAGAGCAGAGCATTGAGGCTGCGATCGTTGTCGCTCTTCATCTCGTTCCGGAATGACTCAACGGCAGCGCCTGTCTGGCGGCTTTGTTGCGCGTTCTCGATCAGCAGCATGGGAAGCCACCCCACTGCGCAACCCCACGTGTCGACCTCCTGGCCGCTGTTGGGGTCCGTACCCCTGACCTGCGTAAACCAGCCGCAGTCCAGCTGTCGGCAGGGCTTGAACCCGTCCAGCGGGCAGTTGTTTTTCGGTACAAGGTTCATGTCAGCTCTTCGTCGCGATGATCACGTCCACGTACTGGACCGCCATGTCAATGGCGGTCCCGGTGAACGAGTGGTTGTGGGCGCCGCCTCCGCCCTGGAAGTCGGTGTAGTACTGAGTGTCGGTAAGCTCTGTCAGTGGGTAGCGCTGCGTACCGCTGGCGGATCCCTGTGAGCCGGCCTGCTGGATGAAGCCATGGCGGTGAGACGGAATCTGTGAAAGCGACAGGGTCGTGTCGCCGACCGTGCCGCTGACAGCTTTGCTGGCAAACGCGGTCGTGAACGCCACGGTGCCCCCTGATCCAGCGACGCCGCTGACCACCCGCAGGGCCTTGTTGTTGTGCGTCGTGGATTTGGTCCACCCAGTAGGGGCCGTGCTCTGAACGAACAGCATCACAGTGCCGGCAGCAAACGGCGCAGCAGCGACCGCCTGGTCGCGGGCGGTCTGGGCCTCCTGCGCCTTGGTTGTGGCGATACCAGCCTGATTCGTTGCAATACCTGCCTGAGCCGTGGAGGTGGTCGCGGATGAGTTCGCATTGCTTGCCGCCTGTGCCGCCGCGGCGGCGTCTTCGTCGGCGGAAGACACCGCAGCGGCGAGCTGCGCCACGGTGGGCATGTTCTCGGTCATGAACAGGCCAACGTTGTTGATGCCCTCGATCACTGCCGGCAACTCGCTCATGAATCGCTGAGCGTTGGCCTCGTAGTTCGCCAGATCGGTTTTCAGCGGCAGTGGTCCGCTGAACTCGGGAACAGATGGAGCAGTCATGTGGTCAGTCCGTGGTGACACCGATGACCCTTAGGTCAAGGATGGAGAATTTCGGATAGGGGATCGCCAGACTCACCTGGTCAAACACACCCAGCGTGATCAGGACGCTTCGGTAGGGGTCAAGGCCTCCACTGCCGATCCACACGGTGGGAACCTGGCGCAGGGAGGTCAAGACAGCCTTGAGAGCAGGAACCAGGTCGCGCGCCACCCACACCGTCAAGTTCACTGTGTCTGCGTATGGCGCCTCTGGGAACAGGTCGGTGAGGTTGCCGAACTGGTCTCGCGTGACGCCAATGAAGTCCGTCAGCTCCCAGGATGCGCCGTACTGAGGCGGCAGGCCCAGAGTCTTCATCTGGCCATAGCAGGCAGCGCCGATCGCAGCAATCTCCCCCTCCACCGTGATCCGCACGAGTCGGCCTGGAAACAGCGGAAGGGCCTCCCACACCACGCGTTCCTTCTGCAGAAATGGGAGCCACAGATATTCGAGCATTGTGGTGACCGCTCGGTCCAGCAAGTCCTCGGACCGGCTTTCCACCACGGTGGTCCCATCGGCCTCCAGAACGTCCAGTGTCACCAGGTTGCCCACCAGACCAAACAACGCAAGTGAGTCGGTGTAAGTACCAGGGGCAATGACCACGGTGAGGATTCCGGTTGCCCGAGTGGCCCTGGCAACGTCCTTTCTGTTGAACATGGCCACTGTGTTTGCATAGCCCAGATCGAGCCACTTGGTAGCATCAATCGGCGTGGCCGTGTTCGCATCGGCCAGGCTCTCGAACTGGTGTGGCAAGGTCACACCGTTCACCGTTTTGTTGAACGTCACTTTGGTCCCACGCGCGTAAGAACCCGCGCTCCACACCGGATCCGGGTTCGTCGCTGTGGTGCTCAGCAACTGGGCCGGTGCAAACTCCAGCGGCTTGATGACGCGAGTGTCTGTCCTCATGCAGTCTCCTTCGTCGCCAGAGGCTTGCCAGCCAGCGTGTGCACCGCCACCGAGTTGCCCTTGCCCGTCACGCGCTCAATGGCGTCCTTCATCCGACTGGTATGCAGGGCTGTGGCCTGCCCCTCGGAGCGAGACGCCTTCACCTCATTGATCAGCTCTCTCAGAAGTGCTTTGGTCTGCTCATCGCCGCCTGTGATGGCCCGCACCCCAAGGCTGCCGCCGACGTTCGCCAGTGGCACCACAGCCTCCTTGCCAGCTTCGCCCATCTGGCCCATGTCGAAGAAGGTTGGTGCGGTGACCACCCCATTGGTGAATGCGCCACCCTTGGCAAACCGCCGCCGCTCTGCCTTGCCGTTGTTGTTCCAGTGCCATTGCAGGTACTGGTCCCGGCCCCCAAACTGGGCGTTCAGCCATGAAGCGTTTGCGGTGTAGTAGCTGCGTAGGTCGGCGTTCTTTGCCCAATAGCCCGCCGCAGTCCATTGGCCAGCAGAACCACCCGCGCCTTGCACACCCGAGCCACCACCACTTGATGCCGAAGACGTAGAAGGTGCCGACGCCATGAAAGCCGTGTTGACGGCGCTGCTCACTGCGCTGGAGTACGCCGCCATGGCAGCGTTTAGGGAAGCCACGGCATCGGCGATGGACTTCACGCTGGCGTCAATACCCAACAACGCATTCATCTGGTCTTCAGCGGCTTTCAGCTGAGCGTCCAGTTGAGTGATCTGTGTCTCAAGTGCCACCACAGATGCCTCGGCTGCGCTCAGTTGCGGCTCCACCATCCCCTGTAGAGCTGCGAACTGATTCGCAGCCAGCAACCGAGCACGGTCGCGATCCACCGCACTACCGTAGACCGCAGCGTCCACCCCGTCGCGAACTGCATCTACCGCCTCGCGCACCGCGTCACCAGTGATGGCAACCTCTCCAGCGAGCATGGCCAAAATGGTGCGGCGCCCTTGATCGGCCGACATCTGCGTCGTGCTGTCCACCTCGCCACGCAAGGCCCGGATGTTGTCTCGCAGGGTTCCGAAGACGTCGGACAGCACGCTTTCCGCGTCCTGGGCAGCCTGCAACTGCTCGGTCAAAAGATTGCGCTGAGCATCCACCGCGCGACGCAGCGCATCGAACGCCGTCTGCATCCCCTCCTTGGCATCCTCAATCAACCACACTCGCTGCTGCAAAACCCTGTTGCTCGCGTTCAGGCCCGCCAGCTCACGAGCCCTCAAGCGGGTGGTGTCTCCCAACAACGTCAGCAGCTGAGATTCCAGTCCAAAGCGCTCCTGCTCGATCTGCTGTCTCTTCTGCGCCGCTGCGGTGGCCGCGGCCGAGGCACCACCGAAACTGGGCACCCGCACGGAGGTTGCTGCGATTGAGACACCCTTGATCGCTTCGCTGACCATACCGATTGCCTGGCGAAAGCCCGCGTCGTTGAAGACCGCGTTGAGCGTCTGCGCAGCCTGCTGGGCCGTGGCCACGACATTGTTGATGGCGGCTTGGCTGATGGCTTGACTGATGGGAACGCCAGCGGCCATTGCGACGAACAGCGGCGTGATGATCTGCGTAGTGAACGCCTGTGCGATCATTCCCGCATAGTTGCCCGCGATGCTGTTGTAGATCCCGCCAACGATCATCTCAGCCAGTTGATCGCCGACGTCGGCTTGTGACAGGCGTCCCGTCATGCCCTGCACCAAAATGTCGGCGATACCCGAGGCGCTGATACCGGCGGCCTCGATGTCGGCTCGCACCGACTGCATCATTCGGCCGAACTCTTCGCGGGAGTACTTCCCGCCCGCTGCAGCCTTCATCATCTCGTACTGCAGCTGGTCCATCGCCTCAGCCATGCGCTGAGCCTGCTCAGCGGCCGTGTTCGCTCCCTTGAAGTTCACCCGCAATTTGCCGGTGTAGTTGTCCACCGCCTCGGCGCTGTAGCCCAGCGCCTGCGCCATCAGTCTGGTGCCCTCCTGCAGGGCCTTCACCTGCTGCTGAACAGACTGCGCATCGCGCTGGTCGATGTCGACCGCGAACTCCTTCTTCCCACGGCCAAGGGCACGGCCCGCCCAACCGGCGCGGTAGCTTTCGTAGCCCCCCACCGAGACAGTGCCGCCCTCAATGTTCACCGCGTAGCCATAGCTGTTCAGCTTGCGAGCAAACATGTGCGCATAGCGGGTGGTGCCGGACAGAATGTCGGCCCACTTCTCCGACATGCCCATGCCCTCCAGCAGCTTGCGCTGGGTGTCGTACCTGCTGCCGCTGTAGCCCGCGTTGTCGGTGTAGCCGCTGGTCCGGTTGCCCGTCCCGAAGGTGTAGCGCTGGCTCGTCCCCAGGCCCAGCATGTTCCGGTTGTAGCCTTCGCCATACAGCTTGTCCGCGTACTGAACAGCCGCGTAGATCAGTGCCGCATACCCGGCGTAGGTCGCCAGCGAGGTGGATCCGCTCGCCGCAGCACCGGAACCTGCCGAGCCGCCGGTGCTGGCGGTGAAGCGCAGGCCAGTACCACCGCCGGCTTTCAAACCCGTGCCTGCCGCGCCGGCCGACAGCCCCGTGCCGCTGGATGCACCGCTGGCCAGCGAGTAGGTCGACGCCGCACCGGCCGAGCCACCGGTGTACCAGTCATAGGCCTTGCTGGCCATGTCCAGCCAGTTCGTGCCGCCCCCGGCACCACCGCCGAAGCCCGAAGCCTGCCCCGTGATCTTGATGATCCACTCGCGCGTCGCAGCTTGCACCAGGCGGTCGATCAGCTCCCGCTGCAGCGTCTGACCCAGCCGCGTGAAAGCGTCCTCGCCGTTGTTCAGCAGGTCCACAAAGAACGCACTCGCCTGCTGCTGCACACCCTGCCACAGGCGCTTCTGCGCCTCCTGCTCATCCTTGATCGCCTTCAGCTGACCCTGGCGCTCGGCCCCCTCCACGCGGGCCGTCGCCAGCTCGCGCAGCGCCTGCGCTTCCTGGCGGTAGGCCTCGGACATGGTGCCCGAGAAATCAATGTCCTCGGCAATCACCGCGCGCCGCTCCAGCGCCGCGGCCGCGTCGTTCAGCCGCTGCGCCTGCAGCTGCGCCAGGGCCACACCCTCCAGGCCCAGCGCCTCGTTCGCTTCCAGCTGGGCCTGCAGCTGCTGCTGGGCCGACTGCGCAGCCTGCTGCCGTGCTTCCACCACATCCGCCTGCAGGTCAATCGACGCTTGCAGCGCCTTCTGCTCTTCCTCCCAGGCCTTCTGCACCGCCTGGTTCCGCAGCTTCACCACCTCGAAGTCCCGGCGCCGCTGCTCGGCCAGCTCCCGCTCGGCCTGCGTTAGCGCCTTGCTCGCACCGCTGCCGCGCTTCTTGGCCTTGGACGCCTCCTCCTCCTTGGCAATTTGCGCAACGGTGGCAGCCGCGCTCGCAGCCATCGCGTCGGCAGACCGGCGTTCCAGGCGTGCGGTCTCCTTCAGCGCCTCCAGTTGGGCACGTACCTCCTCAGCCTTCTTGCGACCCTGCGCAGCCGCCCAGCCGCCCCCCTGCACGGGATTTGCGAGCTGTTGCTCCAGAGATGCGATCTGGGCGTCCAGTGGCTTCGCCCGACCCCAGTTCAAGAACGCTTCCAAAGCGCCGCTGATCGCCTTCGTCAGGCTGCGCCACAGTCCGACCGCATACCCGACGTTCTCATTGATCCCGGACAGGTGCGAATTGAGAGCGTCCGTGGTGGCCCGCATCGCCTCCTGCTGGCGCCCGGCATCCTCCAGGCTCTTGATGTACCGGTACTGATCGACAGTCAGGAAGTGGTAGCGCTCGTTGTGCTCCACGGCCCACTTCGTCACCCCGTCGGCCATCTTCTTGAAGTCGGAAGTGACGCGCTCCTCGGTATCCCCACTGGCCCGAGCCACCAGGGCAATCGCCGTGCCCATACTCTCCAGGGCCGGGCGGCCGATCTTCCCAGTGGACACCAGTGCTTCGGTGATCTCGCGCGCAGCGCCCACCGTGGTGTTGCCACTATCGGCCACACTGCGCGCCATCTTGTTCATCTCGCCCGAAACCAGCCCAGCCGCGTTGCCCGTCAGTGCCAACAGGTTCGCCTGCCGTTCGTGCTCGATCTGCGCTTTGATCGACGCGACCGCATAAGCGCCCAGAACGAGCGCTGCGGCAGCGACTGCAGTAGTCATGGCGCCAGCGGCCATAGTCACTCGCCCCATCCCGCCCGCGAGTTCAGCCGCATCCATGCCCGCCCTGGCCATGTCCCCGTTGGAAGCAGCACGACCGGCCTGCAACAGCTGCTGGGCAGCCCTACCGGCCTGCCCCTCCAGCTCCTTGTGTGCGTTCGTCAGGCCACTGGTGGCCCGCGCCGCGTCGCCCATTTGCTGACGCGTCTCTCGGGCAGCCTCACTCAGATCGGCGCGGTACTTCTTCAAGTCCGCAGCGATCCGGATGATCAGCTCTGTGCCCTTCCACGCCATGTCAGTCGCCCGCTTCCTTTTCATGCTGCTCAGCGAAAGCTGCCAGCGCCTCTGCCTGAATCTCCAGCAGGCCCTCCACGAGGCCCTGCCACCGTTTCCCCCGATACCCCAAGCCTTTGCCGACCACCTCAATTGCCGGCCAGTCCAGCGCCACCCGAACCCCCGTCCAACCCGAACGGACCCAATGCGCCGACGTCTTCATGAAGAACACCCAGGTGTCCCAGTTTTCTTCCCAAACGTCCTCGGGTTCCGCTTGCTCTTGCTGCACCTCCTGCACTTGCCTGGCCAGCTCCAGGTCCTCATCACTGGCCCCAGCCTTCCGCATCAGGCCGATCACCTCGTCATCCACCTGCAGGGGTCGGGCCTTTGGCTTTGCGCCCTGCGAAGCCCAGGCCCTGGACAGCGCCCGCAGGTTTAGGGCTTTCCCCCGGAAACGTGCTGCCAGAAGGCCATGGCGATGTACTTCGGACTCGGCTGAATCTGCAGCACCGCCTCCAGCATCTCGGGCGTGTACGGCACGTCCAGGTTCGTTTCGGCGTCCTTCATGTCCCAGCCCACCAGGCGGTCACGCACAAGGTCCGCATCCGTCATGCCCTGCTCGGCAATCGCCTTGAGCTCGTCGGTCGACGTGCGCTTGAAGTAAGCGGTGAACGACTGTTTGTCGTGCCCGCCCTTTTCGTTGGGCACGGGGACCTTGACCTCGGCCGCGAAACGGGGGGCCTCCGCCTTTTTGAAACTGAATGCCATGTGTGTGCGCTCCTTACTGGAAAGTAATCACAAATTCGTCGTTTCCCGCGTTGGGCGTCACGTCGAAATTCATCTGCAACATCGCGTTGCCCCGGTCATCAGTCAGCGACGGCTCGGCGTTGACAAGCAGCTTTGGAGCCGCGAACTTCACGATGTTTCCGGCCGTCAGGCCATGGGTGATTGCCAGCGGCATCGTCGAGCCGGACCGGATCGATTCACCCCAGTTCTTGGCCGCGACGGTGCCCAACTCAACAGTGAGGCTGGCGGTCGGGTTGCGGTCAGCCTGGTCAGGCGCTGCGTAGTTGATCAACTCGCGCCAGGCGATGTCGTTGCCAAGGTCCAGAGAGAAGGCGCTGGTCGGCAGCGCCAGGGCGTCGATGGTGAAAACTGGCGTGTTGGTCTTGTTCACCAGCAAAGGCTTGAGCTGCGTGGTAAACACAGCACCGGTCGGGTTGGGTGTGTCCGTCAGCGTCTCGTACACACCGATGAACTTGTACTTCGCAATGGGATATCCACCCGGGCTCAGCTCGAAGGACACCGTGCCGATGGCATCGGTCAGCTTGAACTTCACCCCGTCCAGGTAGCACTCCAGCGTCAGGTACTTCTCGCCCGTGGTCGCCGGCTGATAGTCCACCTTCGAGCCCGCGGTGATCGTCTCCGTCATCCGGCAGCCGATCAGCAGCGCAGCCTGCCCCGGCTTCGTGCCGGCGGTTCCTGAGCCCGCCAGCTCCACCTCGATCTCAAGAGAGCGGTAGATGCCGGTGGGGTCTGAGCCGTAGTTGCCCATCGCCCCGCGGATGAGCGGGCGCTTGACAAACTCGGCATTGAGCAGGCTGGGGCCTGCACTGCGGCAAAGCACTGCATTCGCAGCGGTCGTCAGGGCCAGGGGGGTACCTTGGGCGGTTTGCACACCTGCCAGCACCAGCATGTTTCGCATCTTCTTGCCCATGTCGGGACTCCTTCAGGTTGCGCGGATCAGTCCGCGGTGGGTTGCTCTTGCTCGCCGGAGGTCTGGCCTTCGGGGTGACGCTTGCCGGTGTACGGATCGCGGATAAACGTGCCCGCCATGCCCGTGAACTCATCGGCCGGCCAGCCGCCCGCAGGCTCCTGCATTACCTCGCGCGCTTCGGCCTGGGCCGTGTCTTGCTTCTTCGCTGTTGCCATGTCGGCTCTCCTTAAAACTCGATTTCCACACCCAGCACCAGCCACCCGTAGGGGTGCTCCAGCTGCTTGCTCTGGCGAAACTCCTTCGGCGCCACCGACATACCCACCGGGCCGTTCGGTGACTGCACCCAGGTCAGCAGCTCGTTCAGCAGGTTCAGCTCCGCCGACTCGATGGCCACCGGCGCCGAGTCCTCCGCCACCTTCAGGAAGCCCACCAGCGACGCGCGAATCACACCCAGCTCACCCTCGCGCCCCCGGTAGTTCACGAACCCGCCGCCGCCCTCGCTCACCAGGCACACAATCCCCGCCTCCAGGTCGGCCGAATCAGCAGAAGCCGGGTCGTGTAGCAGCGAGCGCTGCACCTTGCGGGTGGGAAGCGCGGCAAACAGCGACGCCTCGATCGCGTCCAGCATCGGGTCTGCGTCTGTCATGCCTCACCCCTGTTCGCGCGGGCCACCAGGTCGGCGATCAGCTTCTCGATCCGCTGCGGCGCCGTGCGCTCCAGCACCACCGCCACCGGCTCCACGAACGGCTGCGCGCGCAGGCCCTCGTGAAACACGTGCCAGCTCAGGCCCATGTACCGGTCCCGCAGCTCCAGCTCCCGATTCGTGAACGCCCGGGAGCCCTTGGAAGCCCGGCGCCGGCCGGCAAACGCCTTGCTGGCCAGCCAGTCCACGATGGACTTGGCCGCCGGGTCGAAGTAGCGCGGCAGGTGCTTGCCCGGCCGCTGCCCCTTCTCGCGGTACAGCCCGTGCTCCGCCCCCGGTCGAATCTCCCAGGTGTTCGGAGCTGGCGTCGTCACCGTGATCGAGTTCACCAGCTCGCTGCGCCACTTCGGAGCCAGGTCGCGCATCTTCCGCGCGGCCTCCTGCGCAATGCGCGCCATCTCCGCCCACACCTCTCGCTCCATCTCCGAGCCGTGCAGCTCCAGGGACAGCGACACCTCATGGGCGTTGTGGGTCAGCATCACCGGGCTCCGTTGAACTCGGCCAGCAGCTGCTCGGCCAGCGCAGCCGGCGTGCTGTTGCGCGGCGTGCCGCTCATGCCGTCGCGCAGCTGCACCGGCTTGCTGGCGTTGCGCACCGCCAGCTCCTTCATCGCCTCCACCTGGGCACGCAACAGCAGCAGCCCACGGTCCAGCTCGTTCACCGTGGTCGCGCCTTCCGCCTCGCCCACGATGTGCCGGGCGAAGTACCAGAACCGCAGCGTGGTCCCGTAGCAGGCCAGCAGCGCGGCACTCGGGGCCGGCTGCAGCACCAGCCACCAGGCCGAACCGTCCCACTCGTCGCAGATGCGCGGCACCGGGCCCGGGTAACCCGGCTGCCAGGGCTTCGGGGCACGGGCCGGGTCTGCCCAGTCGTGCAGCTTGAAGGCCGCAAAGTCCGTCACCGGCACGGCATAGCGGCTCTGGTCAGCGATCAGCGTCACCTGCCCCAGCCGACTCAGCGGGCGTTTGAACTGCATCGCCGGCAGGGCCTGCGTCAGAAAGCGTTTGAAGTCGGCATCGTCGGGCGCCTTGAACACCGCCGCACTGTCGTGCAGCGACGTCTTCAGGTCAGTCACCAGATCGGCCAGCAGCATGCTCATCGGTCAGCCCTGAGCCCCGTCGATGTCGGCCTTCACGTCCAGCACAGCCTGCTCGCGCAGCGCGGCATGCTCAGCCTCGCCCAGCGCCTCCAGCTGCTCCGGCGTCAGCGCGTCCAGCTGCGCCTGGTAGGCCACCTGCACAGCGGCCTCGAACGCAGCCTGCGCCTGCTCTTCCTCCAGGCGCACATTGGCGCGGCGCAGCTGCTCAGCCGCCACAGCGTCCAGCAGGCTCTTGCGCGGCGTCGAATCGGCGTTCTCGATGGTCACCACCAGGTCCAGCGCCTCGCCGGTCAGCTCCGCCAGCTGGGCCACCACGCTCTTGACGTTGCCCTTGAGCATCTCGGCCACCAGCTGCGCCAGGCTCGGGCCTTCTTCAGCCGCTGGCGCCGCCGTCTCACCGCTCAGCTCCGGCGCCGTCGTGGCCACCTCGATGTGGCGACCCTCGCCGGGTGGAATCATCTTGCCGCCCACGAACATCACGTCCGTGCCTGTGTTCTCGATGTACTGCAAACCCATGTCTATCTCCTGTTTGAGTCCCACCCCGACCGCGCGAAAGGCGGTCGGGGGGCAACGCTCTTCGGGGGTTTATGGGTTACGCAGCCCGCGCCACGCGGCCGGTGGCGCTGTACACCACCACGCTCGTCAGCGAGTTCTTCAGCTGCGTCGGGGTGTGGATGCCCAGCCACTGCGTGCCGAAGGTCTCCTTCTGGTCGATGAACTGACCCTGCGCGTTGCGGGCCTGCTCCAGCGGGTTCATCGCGAACGGCTTGACCATGCGGAAGCGGCTGTTGCCGCGCTCGCCGATCAGGATGCGGGTGTCCCCCATCACCAGGCCAGGGGCCGTGGTGTTGAAGGTCGGCAGCGCCTTGATCTGCCCCACCGAACCGTCCGCGGCCAGGCCAGTCGCAACACGGCTCGCGTTCGCCTCGAAGCTGCGCGCCTGGCTGATTGCGTTGTCCATGTGGGCCGACATCAGCACCAGGTTCGGGGTGTAGAAGCGGTCCGTGCTCACCACCGCCTTGCGACCGCCGATCACAGTCAGCAGACGGTCATAGCGGTCCTTCACGTCCTCGCTGGCCACAGCGTCGCTGTTCCACTTCACCGCGTTCGTGGTGTACGAGCCCGCCACCACCAGCGTAGTCGTGTTGGCCGGCAGGTAGGAGGCGCCGGCCTCGGTGACGAAACGCAGCTCGCCCAGGTTCCAGTCCATGATCCAGTAGACGCCCGCAGCCAGCGCCGAACCATCGGCCGGCAGCACATACTCGGCGCGGGCCGTACCACCCAGCGTCACCGTCAGCGGGTTCAGCGTGGCGCCCACCTGATTGCCCTGCAGGTCGTACACCTTGCGCGGACGAACGATGGGGAACTGCGACGTGACGAACACGCGGTTGGTGCCGTTCACCTGCGCGGTCAGCGTGTCGTTCAGAGCCATCACGCCGAACTCGTCGGCCGAATGCACCAGCTCATTGCAGTTCAGGGCCTCGGTGTCCTCACCCACGATCCGCACGATGTTGCGGATGTTCTCGGTGACGGGATCGAAGTCGATGATGCTGGCGCTCATCAGCATGCGCAGCTCCTCCGACACCCGGAAGCCTAGCTTCTGCGGGATCGGGCGGGTTTCTTCCTGCGTCTGGATCACGCCCGAATTGCGGATGCCCTGCCCCTCGTAGCGGCGCAGCGCGTTGACCCCGGCAGCCGCGGTGTCCCGGTAGCTGTAGGGGATCGTCATCACCTGGGCGAACGGGGCCGTGCCGACGTTCATGAAGTTCATGCTCACCAGGTTGTAGAGCGCTTCACGCAGCACCGTGCGCTCAGCCACCGCCGGCACCGCCACGTCGCTCACCAGGCCGGTGCCCGAGGCCAGGGCCTTGTGCTCGGCGTCCAGGCGCGCGCCGTGGATCGAGTCGTACTGCGCCAGGGCCTTCTCGGCGAAGTCCTTGTTCTTGGCCAGCAGCTTGCCGCCGGTCTTCTCGTAGCGCTCGGCATCGCTCATGCGGTCGTAGCCCAAGCGCTTGTCGATCTGCTCCTGCAGGGACTTGATGCCGTTGGAGCTGTCCACCGTGATGTGTACGCTGCCGCTGGGCGGCGCGTAGCCCAGCGTCACCAGCTTGTGCGCCGCGCTCAGCTGCTTAACGTGGTCAATCTGCACCTGCGCCAGCGCCTTCACCGCCTCGTCAGAGGTGTCGGCCTTGATCATCGGCAGCAGCGGGTCGCACAGCTTCTTCACGCCCTCCGGCGTCAGCGTGGTGTCGGCGGCGGCAATGGTGTCGCCCAGCAGCTTCACCTTGGCGGCCAGGGTGGTCGCGGCTGCAGCGGCAGCGGTGTCGCGCTCGGCCAGCAAGCGGGCCACCTCGGCGCCCACGTCCACGGTCTGCGCAGGCGCGGCCAACTGGATGGTCACGGGGGCGGTGTTGCCGGCAGCAGCCAGGGCCTTGATCTGGTCCGACACGGCCTTGCCGATGCCCTCCCAGGTGGACATGGCGGCCAGCGCTTTGGCCTGATCGGTGCCAGCCGCGTCGAAGGCGGATTTCGCTTCGGCCAGCAGCTTGGTCAGCGCGTCGCCGGTGATGCCCAGGGCCAGCAGTTTGGCCTTCAGTTGTTCGAGCCAGTTCATGTTGGATTGCTCCGAAAGTTCGTTGATCAGTTGAGTCGAAACCGCGAGGCGAAACGCCTTGTCGTCGTCGCCCTCGGACAACATCACCGGGTCCAGGTGCTTGATCACCGGCCGCAGCGTCAGGCCCGCCCCCAGCAGCACACAGCCGTGGGCGTTCTTGGTTTCGTTGTCTTTCCAGTTCTCGTGGTACTCAGCGCTCAGGTAGGCAAAGCCGCGCTTCTTCACGGCATCCACACCGAACTCGGTCCACGCCACCAGGGCGCGCAGACGGCCGTTCTCCACGCTCAGCTTGAGCACCTTCGCCGCAGCGCCATCAGCCGGACGGTGGTTCACGTCAATGAACACGTCCTGACCCAGCACCCGCTTGTCGAAGTTCTCCACCATCTGAGACAGGTGGGTCGGCGTGATCATGAAATCGCCGTAGCGCGGGTCGCTGAAATTGCCCGTCCGGGTCAACGTCACCCACGTCTGAGATTGCCCCTCCGCCAGCTCGATCCGGCTCGACAGAAACCGCACCACTCCGGGCGGGCTGTTCGTCTGACCGTCATCGGAAAGCAGGATGTGCCGACCCGGCACAGCAGCGACCAACGCACCAGCCGACGCGGCCAGTGCGTGCACTGCAAGAGACAAGAGGGATCGCTTCATGATGCCTGTTCGCGGTAGTTACGCGACTGGCATCCTCAGCGGGTTCGAGGCGCAAAAAAAGGGGGCAATCTGCCCCCCTTCGTTCTGGATCAACGGCCCTCAGTCGGCCGGCCGGCGCGACCCCTTGCGCGCCACCGTGTGCCAAATGTCCCACCCGTCCTTGAGCAACTGGCGCAGCCCGAACATCTGCGCCATCGCATGCTCACCATCAGGCCCCAGCGGGGGCAGCTCGCAAGCCAGGTGCGCAGTGTAGCCACCACCTTCCTGCGGCTCAAACCGCATCGAAAAGCCGGAAGTGCGGTGGTACGCCATGGCCTTGCCGCCGAAAGGCTTTTCCAAGGTCGCCAGCTATGGCATGTCCGCGGTCGAGCAGAAGGCGCGCGATCAGCGCCTGGTCGTGGTGGCTGTGGGTGGCCTGGCGGACCAGGCCGAGGTAACTGTTTCCAGCTTCGAGCAGCTGATCGGCCGGCGTGGCGTCCAGCCGCTGCAGTGCCTGGTGCACGGTGCGGCGGCGGGTGACTCGGCGCCAGGGTCTGATGACCTGGCCGACTATGTCGACACCACGCTCCACGGGCTGCAGGATGGTCTTGCGCGGATTCACACAAGCGCCCAGGTGCTCTGGGAGCCAGTCCTCGATGCGTTCACGAGCGGCGTTGAGCCACTGTGGGCTTTCGTGCAGCAGAACGAAGTCATCGACGTAGCGCGTGTAGTGCCGGGCGCGCACCTGGTGCTTCACAAACTGATCCAGGTCGTTCAGGTGGACGTTCGCGAAAAACTGGCTGCTGAGGTTGCCGATCGGCAGGCCTGTGTCGGCCGGGGCGTTGAACAGGCTCTTGTGCGCCGGCACGCGGGACAGCAGATCGGCGCTGCCGCGCACGTCGACGTCGGCGCGCGGGTCGTGCATCAGCACGGTCTCTGTCAGTTGCAGCCACCACGGCTCGGTGATGTGCCTGGCCAGCTGGCGCAGCAGCACGTGCTTGTCGATGGCCACGAAGAAGTTGGCCAAGTCCATCTTGAGGAACCAGGCCGGGCGGCTCCAGTTTTGCGAGACGGAGCGCACACCAGCGTCAACACGCTGGGCGGCGTAGAGCGTGCCGCGGCCTGGGATGCAGGCGCTGCTGCCGGCGTCGAACCGAGCGATGAAGCGCGGAGCGATGCGGTTGTAGAGCAGGTGGTGCACGATGCGGTCTCGGAAATCGGCGGCCCACACCTCGCGCACCTTGGGACGAGTGACCACGAAACAGATGGACCGGCCGGGGCTGTACTGGCCGCTGCATAGCTCGGCATGCAGGTCGACCAGGTTGCGCTCCAGGTGGGCCTCGAAGCGCTGGGCGCTGGTGGTATGGCGTTTGTGGCGCCGGCAGTCCATCCACGCCTGCACCAGGTCGTGGAGGCTGCAGGGTTCTGAATCTGCGGACGGGGACGGCACGGAACTCACAGTCCTTGTTGTTGGTGTTCTGGTTGCCGTTGTTGAAGTTCTGGTACCAGGCGTTGTTGGCCGAGTACTGGGTCGGTTCGCGCGATCAACGTCGCCCCAGGGAAGGCCGGTTCGGCCGATCCGCGGGGTAACTGCACCGGACCGGGCCAGCGCGGGCGCTGCGGTATCCGGGGTGTGCATGTCCGTGGCCTTGTGGGCCAGGGGCGCGACCAGATTCAGATCAGGGCGCACGGGCGTGAGGAGCTTGCTCGTCATGCTGCAGGCGCCGGGGTGGCGGTTTTTGCAAGCCAGCCAGTGGCTTGCTTGCTGACGCTCTCCAGCAGCTGAATGGCCTTGCTCCAGTGGCTCGGTGCCACGGCCTTGAGGTCGAGCGCGACACGCAGCCAGGTGGTGGCCGCGCGCTGGTGCGCCAGGACGCCGCGCAAGTGCTCCGCACGCTGCCTGCCGCGCGTGGCGTTGGCCAGCGCCATCAGGTTGAGCATGTCGGAGCAGTTCGCGACGATCTTCTCGCCCACGGCGCGCTTGTAGTCCCGGTGCATCTTGACCAGGATCAGAGTAGCGATGCCGAGGAGGTCGCTGCCCGTTTTGTGGATAGGCAGCTGGGTGTGCATGACCATGATGCTGTTTCGCTCAGGGGTTCAAAGGATCAAAGGAACAATCTGCGGACGGGGACGGCACGGAACTCACAGTCCTTGAAGTCGGTGTTCTGGCCGCCGCCGTTGAAGCCCTGGAACCAGGCGCCGTAGGCCGAGCACTGGGTGCTGGTCCACAAGATGCCTTCGCCGATCTGGTCCTTGAGGGAGGCGAACATCAGCAGGGCCTCGGCGCGCGATGGCAGGTAGAGGCCTTCACCCAGCGCCTGCACCCTCTCGGCGAGTTCGAGGCCGGCGTCGACCTTGGCTTGGGTGTTGGCCAGGCCGTCGTACACGTCGACCGCGCCGTCGATGCTGGTGCCGTGGCGGCCCCACTCCACATCTCTCAGCGTTTCGATGTGGGCCTTGGGTACCAGCAGGTGCCAGAAGCGGCCGCCCGGGGTCATCTGCAGGCCGGCGTACCACGCTTCCTGTTCGGGCCAGTAGGCGCCCGGGGCCACCGGTGCGGACAGCGCCTGAGCCGTGCTGCTGGAATCGGCCTGCTCGGCGGGCTCCTCGGGTGCCACGAAATGCGGGTCGAGGACACGGCTCAGCGCGGCCATGACGGCGCGCGATCGTGGAGTCAATTCAAACTCGATGGGAATGGTGACGGTGGACATGGTGGTGCTCACAGAAAAGGATCAAAGGAACGAAGGTCAGACGATCTGAATGCAGCGGACGGGGACGGCACGGAACTCACAGTCCTTGAGGCTGGTGCCCTGGTTGCCGCTGTAGAAGTACTGGTACCAGGCGCTGTAGGCCGAGTACTGGGTGCTGAGCCAGTAGCACTCGTCTTGTTGCATCAAGTGTTTGGCGTTCGCCGCCAGCAGGTGGCCGTCGGCCTGGCTGGGCAGCGCCCAGTCGGTGTGGCCGGCGATGTCGAGCGCCAGGATGGTCTGGGCCAGCTTGTATCCAGCGGCGGCCATGGCCTCGGTGTTTGCACGGCCGTCGTGGTAGCTGTCGGCGCCCTCAATGCGCTTGCCGTACTCGCCCCATTCCTGGTCTTCGAGCTCGTGCTCTCCGATGGCGACCACGACGTGGAACACCTTGCCGTCGGGCGTGGCCTTGAGGCCGATGTAGATGCCGCCTTGTTCGGGCCAGTGGGCAAGAAGGGCGGGCGGGGTGATGACGGTTTCGATGGTCATAGGTTGATCCTGGTGGGTTGGAACGGAGGCAATTGGTTGTGCGTGCGGCGTGCCAGTCACTGAAAGGACTGATTGCCGTGTGAAGGCATGCCGCGCGGCACGCCCGCGGCGACGGACACACCGTCCACCACGTTGTCTAGGTTGGCCTGCACGCTCACCAGCAGGCCGACAAACAGCCCGGCGCTGAGCTTGTAGTCCGGCGGGCAACCACGCAGCATTTCGATCAGCGCGGCAATGCTTGTGCGTGCATCCTCGGCGCAAACCAAGGTGTCGTCGTCGGGGCTGCCGATCATGAGGCACCCCCTTCCAGCGCCAGCCGCTTCTGCCGCAGCGCTGGAGCCAGTTCATCAACACCGACCACGCGAGCACCCAGCAGGGCCGACAGCCGCTGGTACTTGTCGTACAGCACCGCGCCTATGCCCAGCTCTTGGCACTTGGCCAACTCCAGCGCCACGCGGGTGTGCTCGCGTTCGTAGCTCAGGCTCAGGCGCGACAAGGCCACCTGATCGGCGCGGGTCTGCGGCTGATAGACGCCGGTCCAGTGGTTCCACAGCACCTCGTCGCACTCGTGCTGATACCGCACGATCTTCTTGCGCAACTGCGGAGCCACCTTGCCCGGGTTCAGGCTGTACAGCCAGCCGGGCAGCTTGCGCAGAGGCAGGCAGGTCATGGAGCGGGGTTTCCCGTCCTCGGCAACCGTCACGATTTCCATGACGGATGGCCCGAATTTCTCGACCAACTTGGCATGTTGCGGCTGCCACGCGAGGCCCAAGGCGCCAGCCAAGGCCCGCATGACCACGTAGGGCTGACCATTTTGGTCAGCGATCACGAGGTGATCACCATCGAACAGCACATCAATGAGACGGCTGGCCGGATTCATCTGGCTCACTTTTTGAGCCTGTTCGGTGCTAGAGTTCATCCGCTTCTTCCTTTGGTTTGCTATCTGGGGTTGAGCACTTGACGCCTCGGCTGTTGACGCAGCCGGGGCGTTTCCTTTTGTGGGTCTAGGAGACATGGCCTTCCTCCTGTCGCTTCTGCAGGTCTTTCAGGGCGGCGAGGATTTCACCGTTAAGGCTGCGGTCGTTCCCGGCCGCACGCACGCGCAGCCACTTACGCAGGTCATCGGGCAGGCGCAGGCTGATCGGCCTCACCTGGGGTTTCTGTTCAGTCGTCTTCATCTGCTTCCTTTCAATGACACCATTTCAGTGTCGATATCAATTGTGATGCGACACCAAAATGGTGTCAATGCATTGTTGTATCTTTGTAGGCATGGAAGACGACCACTTCACCCGCATCACGCTCCGCATCCCAAAGGATTTGCTGGCGCAGGTTGCTCGCGTGGCGTTCATCACCTCCAAGAGCCAGAACGCGGAGATCGTGGGCAGGTTGAGGGAATCGTTCAACCAGTCGCAAACGGCCCTACCACAGGCCGTACAGGAAGCGGTTGACGACGAGATGGAAGCCCGGGGCGGCACGCCCGAGGAAGCGCTGACGCGGCTGGTGCTGGCTGGTCAGTCGAAGGGGGGAACCGTGTTCCAGGTCGCCCTGTTGCCAGGCACCAAGCTGCAGGATGTGACGGCACTGCTCGAAGCCGCCCGCCACGTGATCCCGCCCGATGCGGATGTAGTCATTGAACGACGCTGAACACCGATGGCGAGAGACATTCCATGGGGCAACGTCGAAGAGCTAGCCAAGCACCTTGAACGCCAGCGCGACGCGCTCACCACCCAGATCAACTCGTTGCGGGCATCGCAAGACCTGCACACACCAGACGGGCGGGCAACCGCCATCCTTTGCGAATACCTCCTGACAGGCAGTTCCACAGACGCCTCTTGGTGGGCTCGCGACATGGGCTGGAAAGCGATCAGCCGCAAGACAGGTGCGCCGTGCGAGTACTCCGCCGCCGAGGTTGTGGCGTTGATTGAGGATGACTCATCGTCGGTCTCGCCAGAGCTTCGGGCGCTGTGCCGCAGGCTGCTCAGAAGGCAGCGAGCGAGCGCCGGCAAATGAACCAATGCGGGGACGAAAGGGAGAGCTAATTCGGCTCTCCCTTGAAGATGCAAAGGCACTCCGTCAATTAAGGCGGGTCATCCAGTCGATCCAGCTCAGCTTGGTCAGCAACCCCCTGCAGCACCTGGATCGCCAGCCGAGAGCGGTTCATGGCGTTGAGGAAAAGATCGGTCAGGGCATCCTCGATGTAGTAGCACGGAGCCACCTCGAACCCGTCATCGACCTTCAGCCAGTCGTGACGCGCTGGTGTCTCATAGAGGAAGGCGGCAGCCACCTTCCCAGAACTTTTCCCAGAGACAAGGGCCTGCTCCACCATGCGGGTAACGCCCTCGGCGGCACCACTTTCAGCGATCCAGATCTTCGGGTCCAGATCGAGACCGCCTGCTTCAACGAACAATCGCCAGAACATGGCAGCAGGATGATCCGTGTACCACTGAGCGATGAGGCAATCAGGCCGCTGCCGATCGCGCATGGTGCGCAGGGCAGCGCGCGTTGCCTGGCGTGTCTTGGTGTTCGTCACGGATGGCCCCTCTGAATGGAGCCATCCTACCCCCCCTACTCCCGAGTTTCCAGGTTGAAGCGCTTGGTCAGCACCTGATTCACCGCCCTTGGAATGGTCCCGTCCGGGTAGACCATCTCCAGCGCCTGCAGCTGCCGCAGCGCCGCCGCTACCTCGGGCTGGCTGTCGCCGGTCAGGTCAGCGAGCGCCGCGGTGTCCACCTCCACGCAGGCCCAGGCCGCTGCCAAGGTCTCATCGTCTGGCCACTCCTTGACCATGCGCACCACCAGCGGCGACCAGCTCAGCACGTAGCGCCGAAGCGTCTTGTCGTCCAGCACCAGAAGCGCCCGCGTCGGCGGGAATCGCTCCTTGTGCTCCTCCAGGTAAGACCCCAGCAGCCGCAGGCTCACAGCACCCCCTGCCGCTCAAGCCGCGCCGTCACCGCCCGCAACGGCGCGCGAATCATCCCCTTCGAGCGCAGCAACCCCGCATCGAAGTACCCCGCCTTGGCCACGCCCAGCACCCCGGCCCGAATCTCCGGCGACAGCCGCTGCAGCGCCTGCAGCTCCGTCTCCTTGCCCGCCCGGTCCGCGTCCGTGATTTCGTCCTGGAACACGATCTGCACAAAGCTCAGCGTGTTCGGGTGCGCTGGCCAGGGGGTGGTCTCGCGGCTCGGGTACACCCCTTTGCCCAGCCCGTGCACGTTCTGCGCCGCCAGCAGGTCGCAGATGTCCGGCTCCGGGTGCGCCGGGCTCAGCAGGAACTTGAACCCGGCAAACCCCGGCGTCCGCTCTGCGCTGGCCATGTACGCCTCGCCGTGAGCCCGGTTGATTTCCGTCCGAAACACCCGCTCCGCCTTCCAGGCCTCCGAGCCGTCCCCGGTGTGCAGCAGGTCCGCCATCCGGGCCAGCGCCGGGCCCTGCGCCCCGGTCAGCTGCCGTGCCAGCTCCGGCGGCACCGCCTGGCCAGCGTAGGCCAGCTCAGCCGCCGCCCGGCTCGCGCTCCAGCCCTGCACCACCGCGTTGCTGATCGCCCGCTGCAGCGCCTCCTTGGCCCCCAGCTCCAGCCGCCACAGCCGGTCGCTCAGGCGCAGGCCATCAGCCGCGGTGAAGCTCTGCACGAACGCCACCGCGTCCTGGCTCACCCGCATCGCCGCCGCGCTGTCCAGCACCGCCTGCGCGGATCCAGTGGCCCCCACGGCAGCCACCCCTTGGGCGGTGTACGGCCGCACGCCCAGCGCCGCCGCCTCGCCCATGTAGTCCGTCAGCAGCTCAAGGTACCGCTGGCCCAGCGCCGCCACGATGTCCTCGATCTGCCGCAGCAGCGCCTGCAGCTGCTCGCGCGGCACCGTGTTGGAGTTGTCGACCCGGCCCGAGATGGCCCCGCGCACCTGGTCGGCCGCGTCCCCGTAGGTCTGCAGCAGCTCAGCCACGCCAGCCGCGTCCAGCTCGCGCATCGCGTTGCGCGCCTGCTGACTGGCCCGGCGGATTGCGGCGGACGTCTTCATGCCTTGGCCAGCGCCTTCGTCTTCTGGTAGGCCGCGCAAATCGCAGCCATCGTTTCGTCGGTCAGGTTGGGCAGGTGCACCGTGTCGTCGCGCTGACCGGCTGCGTGCTTCACCAGTTCATAGAGCCAGGTGCCGTTGCTCTGCTGCGAGGCCATCAGCACCACCGACTGGCTGAACGCCGTCTTGCCCACGTCGATTTCGATCTTCATGTGCCGACCTTTTCCTTGGTGCCGTCCCAGGTGAACTCGCCAGCGGCTCCCACCGGGAAATGGGCTCGGCAGGCACAGCAGAACGTGCCGCTGTAGAAGCTCGGGTCCCGCGCGTAGGTCTCGGCCAGCGCCAACCCCATCGTCGTCACACCGCCGCACCTGTCGTGCACATAGGACTGCCGCACGGGGCGCACGAACCCCTTGGCGCGTTCATCGGCGCTCAGGACCACGTAGCCCTTTTGCATCCCTGTGGCAGGGTCAAGCTCACGATGGTCAGGTGTGACGGGCGATCCGTCTGTCATGGTGGTGTTGCTCATTGCTTCTCCGTCACTTCGAAGTTGAAGGCGCCGTTCGTCACACTCAGCGAGCACACGTAGCGGCCTGTGTCATCCACCTCTTGAACCGGGATCGTCACCGTGCTGCCAAGTCGGCGCAGCAGCACGATCAAGAGTTGGTCCTTGAAGTTGTCGATCACATCGGCATGCACGCCAGCACCAGCGGCGCGCGCAGCATCGGTTCCTGTTCCCATGTCAGCCCCTTCCCTTTCCTTGGTTGCTCCCCGGCTGGCTCACCGCCGTGGCGCTCTCGCCCTTCGGCGCGTTCCCCGGCGTCACGCTCACCCGTGGCGGGTTCACCGGGTTGCGCCCCGTTGCGCCAGGCACCGGGTACGGGTCGCGGTTCTTCGCCGCCTCCTTGCGCTTGGCCTCCAGCGTGTCCGGGTCGTAGCCCAGCAGCATGTCCAGCTCGTCCTGCGGGATCTGCAACGCCATGTACTTCAGCGCCAGGTCGGCCACCTGGTTCGGCGTCTCGGTGCGCCGCTCGGCAAACCGCACCGTGAACTCGTCGGGCCCGGGGTCGATGCCCCGGAACAGCAGGTGCACCCGGAACGCCACCACGTAGGCCCCCGCCAGCAGGTCCTGCAGCCCGTCCACCTCGTCGTAGTACCCGCGCTTCAGGTCCTCCAGGATGTCGCGCGCCAGCCCACCGGTGTAGCCAAACAGGCCCTTGGGCGCCGGGCTGCCGGCAAAAAACGTGTCCAGCAGGTGCGCCACGTCGCCAATGTCGCCCAGCGTCTCGTCCCCACTGATCGCGGTCACACCGCCCTTGCGGTTCAGGTAGAAGTCGGTGGAGATGTCCGCCTTCTCCCCCTCCACCGTCTGCCGGTACTTCTTCAGCGCGTCGTCGTCGGCCCCCTCCAGCACGTGCACGAATCGCAGCGGGGCGCGCATCCGGCGCCGGATCACCAGGTCCTCCTCGGTCATCACCAGCTTGCGCCAGGTGCTGGCCACGCTGTCCAGCCACGGCCGGCCCATGCACCCCAGGTCATCGAAGTTCAGCGGGTCCAGCCGGCTCATCATCAGCTGCCAGGCCGCAAAGCTGGCCAGCGTCTTCCCGGTCATCACGTCGCGCTGCTCGTAGGCCGCGGCCGGGTTCTTGAACCGCCCCCCGGCGTCCACCAGCGGCACGATGGTGTCGCTGGGCATGCGCAGCGCCGCCATCACCTGCCGCTTCTCGCCGGCAGCGCCATCGTCCAGCACCAGCTGGTGCGCCAGGTTGCCCTCCATCACCAGGCCGCGCCCGTCGCTCTTGAGCTTCTCCGCCTTGCCCAGCTGCAACCGGTGGGCGAACGCCGACCACTCGCGCTTGAGCGTCTCGCTGCTGGCCTTCTCGTTCGTCACCATCACCAGCCCGCCACGGATCACGTCGCGCGCCACCCGGCCGTGCACGCTCTTCACGCGCCCGTCCTTCTGGTCCATCTCGCGCATCAACCGCACCAGCGCCCGCCGGTCGTAGTCGATCATCATGGTGCGGTAGGTCCGCTCCAGCGCCTCATCGCTGGCCAGCCGGTCCCCCCGCTCGCCCGGCAGGGTCGATGCCATCGGCATCAGGCTGCGCCAGAGCATGGCCAGGCCTTGTTTCGCGGTGTCGAGTCGACTCATCGAACTCCTCTGCTGGTCGCTCATTGGGCGGCCTCCTTGTTTGTGGCGCGGAACTTGCAGAAGGCAAACTTCTGCAGCAACGCTGTGCGCAGGCGGTAGGTGTTGGCGTGGGAGGCGTGCTCGCACCAGCTTTGCACCGTCTGGCGCACGCGCTCCAGGCTCACCTGGCCGCTGGAATAGTAGTGCTTCAGGGCTCGCAGGCTGCGGCCCGCGCGGGTGATGGAATCGCGGCGCAGGCGGCGGTGAGTGGGCCAGATCTGGTACCCCAGAAAGTCCAGCGCGCGGCCGTGAAGCGCACCCACCGGGAAAACCTGGGTCTTTCGGTTGGTCTGCAGGCACAGGCGCTGGGCGAGAAAGTGCTCGATGCGCTCACGCACGCGCTGCAGGTGCGCCTTGTCGTGGTGGATCACAACAAAGTCGTCCATGTAGCGGATGTAGTGGCGCTCGCGCAGATCGTGCTTGGTGAACTGGTCCAGCTCGTGCAGGTACACATTGGCCGCCAGCTGGCTGACCAGGTTGCCGATGGGAACGCCCACGCCGAACCGCTCGCCCACCTGGTTGGCCGAGTCGATGATGTCGCCCAACAGCGCCAGGGTGCGTTGGCAGCGGATGCGGCGCGCAAACAGGCCCTTGAGGATCTGGTGGTCGATGCTGGGGAAGTAGCGCGCCACATCGCCTTTGAGCACGAACACCTTGCCGTGCTCACGCTTGACGGCGCGCAGCATGGCTTGCGCCCGATCGGCGCCTCGGTGCGTGCCGCGCCCAGGTCGGCAGGCGTAGTTGTCGGCGATGAAGCGCGCCTCCCAGATGGGCTCGATCACCGCCACCAGGGCGTGCTGCACCACCCGGTCGCGGAACGGCAGGGCCGAGACCACGCGCTCCTTGGGCTCGTTGACGATGAACGTCCGGTACCGGCCGGTCTGGTAGGTGCCCCAGATCAGTTCGTTCTGCAGCGCAATCAGGTTGCCTTCCAGGTCCTGCTCGAAGCGCTGCACCTCCTGCTGGTCGCGCTTGCCCCGGCGTGCGCGGCGGTAGGCCGCGTGCAGCGCCTCGAAGTCGTAGATGCGCGGGAAGAGGTTGCCGTAGGTCTTGGCCATCAGGCGCCCCCTTGCAAAAAAGCGAACGGGCCGAGCGGTGGGGCATGCGCCTTACTGGAACGGCCGTCCTGTTCAGTGTTTCGGCCATGGCGCGCACGGTGGGTGGCCACGGCCGGGGTTGACGCATCCTTTTGAGGGGCGCGCTGCCCAGCGGCCCGGTGGGCCCCTGGTTTCTGGCATTCCCCAAGAGCGGGCCGAGCCCCGATGTTCGTGTTCGAGTTCGAGCGGGCGTTGTTCAAGTTCAGCGCGAACACTCCGGAGAGCGCCGCGTTGTTCCAGTTGCCGCCACGGATCGGGACGCGTTTCAATGCGCCTCCCCCATCGGCGAAGGCGCCAGCGACTTGATCCATCCGCCCACCATGCGGCCGATTTCGTCGTTGAGCTTCGCCCATGTCTCGTACTTCTTGAAGTCCAGGTAGCCCAGCTCCTTGGCCAGCCGCACCTGGCATCGCAGCAAGTCCAGCTCGGCGTCCAGATCCTGCAGCGTCGTCTTCTTGTGGTAGCGCTTGTTGCACACCACGATCAGGCGCAGCAGGCCGAGCATGCTGGCGCGGATCTCCGCGGCCAGCACATGGCGCTCGAAGGTCGGGAACTGGCGCAGCGCCACGTAGCCGTACTGGATCATCGCTTCGCACTTCTGGCGCACGAGCAAGTCCGTCGGCTTGGGCGCCACTTCCGGTTTGACCTGGGTTCTGGAACTCATGAGGTTTGAGGGGAGAGCCAGGGCTATCGCCCAGGCATCAGATTGCAGGTATCAGATTTCAGAGAACAAAAGCGGGCCGAGCCCCGATGTTCGAGTCCGAGGGCGAGCGGGCGATGTTCAAGGCCAGCGCGAACACCCCGGAGAGCGCCGCGTCGATCCAGGAGCCGCCACGGCGCGGGACGCGTTCGCCCGAGACGTTTAGGTAAAAACCGTCACCCCCCAGGCCGCTGCCCGCCAACGGAAACAGCCCATGGCGCTCCAGCAACTGCAGGGCGGCGGCACTCACAGGGTTGGCGCCGGTGCTGTTGACCATGCCCTCGAAGCTGCTGCCGCTGGCGCGGTAGAGCGTGAAGTCGGCCGCACCGCTGTTGGCGGCGGCGTATTTCACTGTGCCGGCGCTGCCGGGGGCCACCAGCGCACCGGTGGCTCCGTCAATGGCCTTCCATTCGGCCGATGCGGCGCTCAGGTCGGCGGTGACCAGTGCGGCATTGTTGTTCTCGATGATCTGGATCTCGCCGTTGTTGGTGCGCATGCCGGGCGACCACTCCCACACATTGCCATTCAGGTCCGCGATGCCAAACGGCGTGTTGTCGTGGCGCCAACTCATGGGTCCTGAGCCGGTGAGGGTTCGGCTTTGGCTGCCCTGGTTGGCGCCGGTGACGGTCAGCCCGTCCGATCGCACTCCCACTTCGGTGGTCAGGTCGCTGCTGCGGCCGTACTGCGAGTTGCCCCTCGGCTGGAAACCGTTTTTCCAGCACCACTGGCTGATGGCGGCCCATTCGACGTTGGTCATCAGATGCCAGCCGGCGCCATTGGCGCGCACCAGGCTCACGGCCGCGTCGTGCGTGATGCTGTTGATCGGGTCCACGCCCGGCAGGCTGAGCATTTCGCCGTTGCGGCTGACGCCGATGTGCTGGCCAATGAAGATCTGGCTTTTCTCGACGCCGCCCACGATGAAGGCCGGGTGCGTGCCGCTGCCCATGCCTGGGTCGATGGATTCGAGGGTGAACTTGGGCACCACCACCATGTAGCAGGGCTGGCCTTTGGCTGTGTAGAGCACGGTGTTGCGCCCGCCGCTGGCGGCTTCCACGCTCTTGCGCAGGGTGTCGGTGATGTTGATGGTCAAGGCCATGGTCAGGCTCCGGTGGGTTCTTCGGTGGCGTGCTCGGCCGGTGCGTTGGCGGCATCGCGCTCGGCAGCGGCCGACAGATAGGCGCTGTAGAGCAGTGCGTAGGCCTCTGCGTAGGTCACGGTGGCCCCGGTGGGCTCGCCTGTGGCGGGGTCGCGCATGGCGATGGTCTTGGATGGGTCAAACGGCACCGCCAGACTCCCCAGCGGGGTGCGCATTTCGGCGCCGCCATCGAGGGCGAGCACGCGCTCCTCCTCGAAGCGGACCAGCGGCTGGCCGGCGCGGGGGTTTTCAATCACCACCTGGCAGCAGCGCTGCCACGCCTGCCCGGTGACGGTGGCTTCGTTGTAGTTCGGGTTGCTCACTGAGTGCTCCTTGATGGCTTACCAGGTAGACAGCGCGGCGCGGCGCCAGGTGTTGGTGGCGGTGCAGACGTAGACGTAACTTGCATCCCAGGCAATCTCCCCCTGGTTGCCGGAAGCCGTCGCGCTGGCGGGCGTTTGCGCGGTGCGCACGCGCAGCTTGTTGTCGGCCACATCCAGCAGGCCGGTGGGGGTGGTGGTGCCCAGGCCCAGGCGGCCATCGGCCGTGATGCGCAGGCGCTCCAGTCCGGCAGTGACCATGGCCAGCACATCGGCCGCCGCAAAGTACAGGCCAGTGTTGTCGTCGCTGGCGCTGGCCAGGGACGGAATGGCTGCCGTGCCAGCGCGCAAGGCAATGGCGCCGCCGGCCACGGCCCGCCCGATCACGCCGATCTTGTCCAGCAGCTCGCCGAACATCAGCGCGTACAGCTCGGCACGGTCGGTGCTGCCGGTGGTGCCCCGGTTCTCCAGGATCTGGTCCAGCCCCTTGAGCGCCATGTCTGTGGCGTAGGCAATGGCGCCCAGCAGTTCGGCCAGCGCCTGCGAGTTGTCGGCCGCGCCAAGACCGGCCAGCGCCTGGTCGCGGGCGTACTCGGTCTGGGACTTGATGTCGGTGAGCTGAGACACAACGGCCGAGGCGGCGTTGTTGGCAGAGGCTTGAGAAGCGCTGGCCGAGGAGGCCGACTCGGCGGCTTTGGCTGTCGCGATTCCGGCTTGTACGGCGCTTGTGGCGGCGTCGGTGGCCGCCTGGGCTCGGTCGGCTGCTGCCGCTGCTGCGTCCAGGCCAGTCTGGGCCCTGTCGCTGGCGGTTGCTGCGGCGTCCAGCTGTGTTTGCTCCCGGTGCAACGATGCTTGCGCAGCCTTGTCTTTTGCAATGACTGCTTGCTCGGTTGCCTTAGTGGCTTCAGCAGTCTGCGACAACAGCCATTGCGCTTCCGATCCCTCGTACCCGTGGAGTACCGCGATCTCGTAAACGGACAGACCACGCAGCACCTGCATACCCGCAGTTGGTACTGATCCAGGCGGCGGCACACGCCCACGCGCCGGGTCATAGCGAACAAAAGGCGCCACCCATCCCTTCATGGCGTCACCTTCGTCACAGAGTCCTCGATCTCGACGTACTCAGTGTCCAGGTACGTCACCTCCCCGCCGGGCCACTCGAACCGAACGTCTCGCGTCAGCTTCCCGACCGGCCAGGCGCGGGTATCGCCATAGAAGTGTGTGAACAGTTGATCCACTTCGCTCTCCCATTCGCACACCAGCTCCGCCACCAGCACGGAACCATTGCGAATCTGGCTCTTGATCACCACGCCGGTCATATCCAGCAACTGATCCTCTCGGTCCGTCAGCGCGGCAAACTGAACGTAGTGCCAGGTGCTGCCCCTCTTGTGCCGTATCGTCAGGCTCATCGGCGTCCCTTCAGGCTGGCAAACCCAGCAAGCTCTCGCGGCTCACGCGCCGCTGTTGAATCACGGTCGGGGTGTCGGCCAGGCCGCGAGTCAGCAGCGCGTACACCGAGGCCATCGCCGCGTCGAACAAGTCGTCTCCGATCTTTCGGTCCACCATCTGGAAGCTGCTGTAGCTCGCCTGGGTCGGCACGGCTTTCATGTTCCCAAGCTGCCGCACGAACGCCAGCCACTCCTCGGGCTCGCGCTCGTTCGCGGTGTCGACGTAGGGGAACGCGGCCCGGTTGTGGTGGAAGGCCTCTCGCAAAGCGCTGGCCATCACGTGCTTCGTCATCCCCTCAAACCGCATCGGTGCGAACGCCCAGCCGGCCCAGGCGCTGCCCGTGCTCTGCCCGTCCAAAACGGTCTCGCGGTTGATGTGGGTCAGCCCCTTGGCAAACAGCTCGTCGTTGACCGAGGTCAGCATGCCCACCCCGTAGGCGTCGCCGATCGCGTAGTCCGGGCGGAAGTAGTCCCAGATCGACACTAGGTCGCGCGCCAGGGTCCTGTCATCCACGCCCGGCTGCCACAGCTTCACGAACGGAAACGTGATCCAGTTGCCCAGCTGCTCGGAAATGACGAGCGCGCTCTTTGAGGCCGCAGGGTCCTCACCGTGACCGGTGTGGTCATACCCCAGGCTGATCAGCCCACGCCGCTTGTACCGCTGGCCAGGCACAGGCCCGGCCCGCTCCAGACCAGCCTCCAGTCCCAGCGCCGACGCCCGCCGGATGTGTTCCTCCCAGATCCAGTTCCGCGCCTTGATGTTCTGGCACAGGAACTGCCTGATGTACTCCTCCGGCGGCAGCTGGATGCGCATGCTCTCGGCCCAGGCCGCGTCCACCATGCCCAGCTCCACGCCCAGGTGCACGTCCACCGCCGGCAGCGTGTGGTACTCCCCGGTGTCGATCAGCCGCTGCAGCACGTCCGCGCCCTTGTACACACCGCTGATGCGGATCGAGGGCTTGAACTCCGTCGTTTTCCGGTCCACGCCCAGGCGCCGCGCCGCGCCCAACATCGGCAGGAAGCGGCTCATCAGCCGGTCCTGCGGCATGTCGTCGGTCTCCTCCAGGCTGGCCATCGTGATCGAGTCGCCGTCGATCTGGCTCATGATCCCGTAGGCACTCGCCTTGGACCCGTTGACGAACTGGAACGCCGTGTCCTTCAGCTGCGGCCGACCCTGCTTGTGGGCGATGAACGCCCCCAGCATCTCGCTGCGCCGGATGCCGTCAATCAGGTAGTTCAGGTTGTTCTGGCTCTGCTGCATCCTCGGCGCCACGATCCCCAGCTCCTGATAGGGCGTGGTGGCCAGGGCCTCCAGGTGGTACATCTCCTTCACCGCCGTCTTGCCCGTGCGCCGGCTGGAGAAGTCCACCGTATTCCGGTGCTCGTCCATCTCCTGCATCTTCAGCAGCTGGATCGGGTCCAGCTCCACGTTGTGCACATACTTGTGCCAAAGCGCGTGCGGCCGGATGCCCGTCACAGGGTCCGGCAGCGCGTACTTCATGATGGCGCGTTCAGCCACCACCGAACTCTTGGCACGCTCAGCGGCGCTGGTCCTCATGACTGCCCCCGCGCCTGAAACTCCACCAGCACCGGGTCCGCCTGTTTGCGCTTCTGCGCTGCGGCAATCTGGTCGCGCGCCTTCTCGGTGGCCTCCAGCATCCGGGCACCGAACGATGCCAGGCTCTCGCGCGTGTCCTCGTCGTCATTGAGCCGGCCACGAAACCCGGTGTCATCGCCTTCGGCCGCGCGCACAGTCATGCCCAGGTCGCTCATCGACAGGCCCAGGCGCGTCACCAGCTCCGTCACCGCCTTGATCGCCGGGTTCGCCTGGCGGTTCATGATGTACTGGCGCTTGCCCTGCGCGTCCAGGTAGGTCAGCGTGACCGGAGTCCCTTCACGGTCCAGCTCGACCCGAGGCTGCGTGATCGTGATGCCCTCGCCCAGCACCTCCTGAATGGCCATCTGCAGCATCGCCGTCAGAGACGCCTGCAGGTCCGCGTGCAGCCCCGCCAGCACCTTCGGATCGCGCTTGTCGAACGCCGCGTGGTGCAGCAGGAAGATTTCCGTCTGCTTCACGCACGCCGCCTGCTGGGCACACCAGCCCCGATCCACCTCGCAGCGCTCGCAGAACGCATACCGGTCCGGTTTGGCCGGGAAGTAGGTGGCGGTGCGCGCGGCCATGCCGTGCTTCATCGCGTTGAAGCGGGTGCGCAGCGCCTCCTCAGCGGTCGGATGCCCTTCCAGGTTGCGCGCCGTGGCGGCTTTCCCCTCCTCGGTGCGGGGGCCAGTCGAATGCTGGTGCGCCTTCAGCAGCGCACGCTCCCACGATGCCTGCGGCTGGTGCTCGGCACCGCACTTCGGGCAGTTCGCGAAGTAGGCGTGGGGGTGGTGCTCCAGTTCGGGCGCCGGCTCCACCAGGTCGGGCGCAGCAGTCCACGTAGCGCGGCACGAACCGCACCGGAAAGAGACGTGTGAAAGCTCAGCCGACCAGTCTTTGGGCATGGCCCATGATCAGAGGGCCACCGGCGCAAACAAAGGGGGCAATCTGCCCCCTTTTTTTCTGAATGTTGAAGGGTTAGGAGGATGACCTGCCGCCGAGCAAAATCGCCTTTTGTGCAGCAAACTCGTCATCGCTCAAGACCCCATCTCGCTTGAGCTGCGCAAGCTTCGACAGCTCGTCAGCCACCGACCCCCCGCCTGCCGGACCGGTTCTTGCCAGCGCCTTGATCGACTCAAGCTGCCGATCATGATCCTCGCGACGTTCGTTCTCTCGCTTCGCATCCTCTTCGCGCTTTGCAGCTTCTTCGACCTTGACCTGAGCCAGGTTCTTCGTCACCAACAGGATGATGCCCGCCAGCAACGGCGAGGCGAGCAATGAGATCACAGCGAAGGCAAACCAGTTTCGCCCACGGGAATCAGCCCACCAGCCGATTAAAACGGCGAAAAAAATCCAGATTACGAAAAACTCCACGGAATCCTCCCGAATGGCACCCGCCAATGAGTCACAAATAACAGCGCCACCCATCAGGCGGACAAACAGTTGGCGATGCGATCCAGCAGATCATAAAGGGGCGTTCCGCACAAAGAAAAGGGGCCGGCCCTCTCGAACCGGCCCCAAGTCAGTTTCTCAGTGGCAACCGAGAAGTCCGAGGAGACGCGCAGATGGTGCCATGTCAAGCCGCAGACTCCAAACCAGCGTGCGCCGTCTGTCCACGAGACGCGCGCATGATGGGCCGTAGAATTTCAAGGACCTTGGTTCGTAGTGACCCGACTTCCGGGAGCCAAAAACACAAAAGCCAGCAAGCATTCGCCTGCTGGCTTTTTTATTTTCTGGTTGACGGGTGATTTTGGCCACCCGCAGTGCTCTAAGGCAGCCCCCGGGCACACAGCCCCCCGCTTCGGTGATCGACGGCCGTCAGGAAAGGGCTACACCTACACCAATCGGCGAATGCGCGACCCGCTTCTCGGGGAATCGGGATCTCTTCGCTTTGCGCTCGTACTCTCCCGCAAGCGCCTTCAGGACATGGCGCCCCGCATAATCCCGGGGAGCCGCCAATAGATGCTCTGAACGTCCACGGCTGATCTGCAGTGCCTGGGGCGAATCCAGGACGTGAGGCACCCAAAGGACACTCAGGTCATTGGTCCAAGTGCGTTTGTTGTCTGAAACAACCTTCAACAACGGCTGTGCCGCCTCACATGAACCGCCTCCTGTTAAAAGCCGCCTTCTGGGCAGCCGTGGTCCTCGTGGGCACCCTCTCGCTCGTGCCCGCGACCGAACTGCCTGCGCAGGTGTTCAACATATGGGACAAGGCCCAGCACGCCGGAGGCTTCCTGCTGCTGGCCCTGCTGGGTGGACTCGCTTACCAGAGGCCGCAGGGAAAAGTGTTGATCGGCCTCTTGGTCTACGGGGCCTTGATTGAGGTAGCCCAGTCCGCAACAGGCTGGAGAAACGGCGATCTGTTCGACCTGGTGGCCGATGCCGTGGGTGTGTGGCTGGGCGCCCTGTTGCTCGCAATGCCCCTGCCTTGGTCGCAGCGATCCCGCCCACAATAGGCGCATGTCGTCCACCCCCACGTTCACTCCGGAACTCCCATGGCTGGAGCCGGGCGATCCATTCCCAGCGGTGGAACGCGCCTGGGGCGCGACCGACCCCGCGCCAGGCTTGCTGGCAGCAGGAGGGGCTCTGGACGTTGACACCCTTCTGCGCGCGTACAGCGAAGGCATTTTCCCCTGGTACAGCGCGGGGCAGCCGATCCTCTGGTGGTCGACCGACCCTCGGATGGTGCTCCGCACGCACCAGTTCAGGTTGCACCGCTCGCTTCGCAAGACGCTGATCAAGCTTCTGCTGGACCAGCGACTGGTCATCCGGTTCGACCACGACTTCGAGCGGGTGATCCGGGCCTGTGCGCACACGCCCCGCAAAGATCAGGCGGGCACCTGGATTCTGCAGCCCATGATCCAGGCCTATCTGCAGCTGCATTCCGCAGGTCATGCGCACAGCGTGGAAGCCTGGATCGATGGAGAGCTTTCTGGCGGGCTCTACTGCGTCAATCTCGGTGCCATGGTTTTCGGAGAGTCCATGTTCAGCCGCCGCAGCAATGCCTCCAAACTGGCGATGTGCGGACTGGTCGCATTCTGCCTGGCAAATGGAATTCCCCTCATTGACTGTCAGCAGGAGACCTCTCATCTGGCATCACTCGGTGCAACCCTGATGCCAAGGACCGACTTCAGCCAGCACCTGCGAAAGACCACGTCCCACCGTGCACCGGTGTGGCGATTCGAGCCCGTATACTGGAACCACCTCATCACAGGCCCTGACGCAACAGCGTGACGCACCTGAAAGAACTTCCGCTGCAGGCGTTGCAGTTCTACGCCACGGCGCCCTACCCCTGCAGCTACCTGGCCGGCCGACAGGCCCGTTCGCAGGTGGCAACGCCAAGTCACCTGATCCACAACGACGCCTATTCGAACCTCGTGACCCTGGGCTTCAGGCGCAGCGGGGTGTTCACCTACCGCCCGCACTGTGACGGTTGCCATGCCTGTGTTCCGCTGCGCATTCCGGTGAACGTGTTTCGCGCCAGCCGCAGCCAGAGGCGCTCCATGGCCCGGCATGCCAATCTGGAGACCCGGGTTCTCGGACTGTGTTTCGAACCCGAGCACTACCAGCTGTACCTGCGCTACCAGAACAGTCGCCATGCCGGTGGCGGCATGGATCAGGACAGCATTGACCAGTACAGCCAATTCCTGCTGCAAAGCCGTGTCAATTCACGGTTGGTGGAGTTCCGTGAGCCCGCCCGCTCAGACCGTCCAAGCCGTCTGGTGATGGTGTCCATCGTCGACGTCCTCAACGACGGACTATCGGCCGTGTACACGTTTTACGAGCCATCCGACGCGGGCGCCAGTTACGGCACCTACAGCATCCTCTGGCAGATAGAACAGGCCCGTGAGCTGGGCCTGTCGCACATGTATCTGGGCTACTGGATCGAGCAGAGTTCGAAGATGAACTACAAGGCGGCCTTCAGACCGCATGAACTGCTCAGAGATGGGCAGTGGGTGATGGCGCCTTGATTTCATCTCGTAAAATATCCGCAACTCTATTGCGGCCATGACAAAACGAAACGACTCCCTGCCCAGCACCCCGACTGTCCAGGTCATAGAACGGATGTTCAATCTTCTGGAGGTTCTCGCCTCCCGCGAAGAGCCGGTGTCGCTCAAGGAAATCAGCGAGAAGACCGGCCTGCACCCTTCAACCGCACACCGGATTCTCAACGACCTGACCATCGGCCGCTTCGTGGACCGCCCTGAGGCAGGAAGCTACAGGCTCGGCATGCGCCTCCTTGAACTTGGCAACCTGGTGAAAGCGCGTCTCAGCGTCAGGGATGCCGCGCTCGCTCCGATGCGGGAACTTCACAAGCTGATCCAGCAACCGGTCAACCTGAGCGTCCGGCAGGGCGATGAAATCGTCTATGTAGAACGGGCCTACAGCGAACGGTCCGGAATGCAGGTAGTACGCGCCATTGGCGGGCGTGCCCCGCTGCATCTGACTTCGGTGGGCAAACTGTTTCTGGCGGCCGACGAACCTCAACGGGTGCGCGCGTATGCAACCCGAACCGGTCTTGCCGGCAACACCCGCAACAGTCTGACCCAGCTGCCCAATCTTGAACGCGAGTTGCAGCAGTGCCGCATGGCAGGCCTGGCCCGCGACAACGAGGAGCTGGAACTGGGTGTGCGTTGCATGGCCGCTGGCATCTATGACGACCAGTGCCGTCTGGTCGCTGGCCTGTCGATTTCAGCGCCCGCCGACCGCATCGACGAAAACTGGGTTCCCAAACTCCGCTCAACAGCCGCAGAGATTTCGATTGCTTTGGGGTGTCCCAAAGGATTCGCCACACAGCCAGCCGCCCGCTGATCCACAAACAAAAAGCGGCCCGAAGCGGGCCGCTTTTTTATCCGTTGGGGCGGCAGAAGAGACTCACCCTTGCGGACGCACCGTCGCCTGGTGCATTGGTTGGGCCTCGACCCAGCGTCGCACACGCTCGGCATCCTGAGCCCTTCCCAGCTGGCCCGTGGCATCAAGGAAGACCATGATCAACTGGCGTCCTGCGACACGGGCCTGCATCACAAGGCATCGCCCCGCCTCCGAGATGTACCCGGTTTTCTGAAGACCGATATCCCAGTCGGGATCACGAATCAATCGGTTCGAGTTGCGATACTCCAGTGTCCTATGGCCCAGTTCGAGCTGGTGACTCGGCGAGGTCGATAGGCTGCGGAGCAGCGGCCGTTGATACGCCACCGACACCAAAGTCGCCAGATCACGCGCGCTGGACTGATTCAGACTGGACAAGCCAGTGGGCTCGACATAACGGGTGTCGCGCATGCCCAGTTCTCGTGCCTTCGCATTCATGAGACGCACAAACTGGTCCAGTCCTCCAGGGAAGGTGCGCCCCAAAGCATGAGCGGCTCGGTTCTCACTGGACATGAGCGCCAGGTGCATCAACTCCAGACGCGTCAGGGTGGTCCCCACCGCCAATCGCGAGCGACTGCCTTTGACCGTATCCACGTCGTCGGACGTGATGGTCACCATCTCATCAAGGGGCAGGTTTGCATCGGTGACCACAAGCCCGGTCATCAACTTCGTCAGCGAGGCGATTGGCAGGACAGCAGAATCGTTCTTGCTGAACAGCACCTCATTGGTTTGCTGGTCCACCACCAGTGCAACGCTTGAATTGAGAGCCAGAGGGTCTCCAGCAGCCCGAAGCCCCATCCGTTCACCAATCGAAGAACGGGGCTCCATCGCCACCGGACGCACCGTACTGCTGCGCGGGTGCGCAGCCAGTCGCACCGGCTGACGACCAGCACGCACATACCTCGCTTCACTGAACTTGCGGGACTTCGCCAAGCGGGTGCTGTTTTCGGGCTTGCGCTTGCTCGCCCGGGAATCAGACCGGGCCACACGAGTGGCCTTTGCCCCCTGCTTTCTCTTGGCGGAGAGTTCCTTCTTGCCCGATCGCGCACTCAGTTTGGTGACGCTGGCGCGCTTGCTGCGTTCGGCAGGCTGGGCATCCGCTTTGCGAGCGGTTTTTTCGGCTTTGTTGGAGGCCGCCTCCGCGGTCACCGGCAACGCCAGGGACACCGACATCACGGCAACCGCAACCAAGTGCAGCAGCGTGACAAATCGTACGCGGGACAATTTCATGGACTCCACTCCAGCGACCTCAAAGATGAGCCCAAGTATAGGAGAACGAAAAAAAACTAGCAATATCAAACGCTTGTAACGCACTCCTCAGTGAACGCCAAAACAACCGTGAAGATGCACGGCTATTCGGAGCCTCATCCGAGGATTTCGTTACAAGTGGTTGATTTGTAATGCTTTATCCTTGCGCAGCAACCCGCTCTGCCTGGCTTTCCAGTTTGTTCAGAGCACTCAGATAGGCTTTGGCAGAGGCCACGACGATGTCGGGGTCGGCTCCAACCCCATTCACCACCCGGCCACCGAGCTGCAGACGAACCGTCACCTCTCCCTGGCTTTCGGTTGAACCACTGGTGATGGCATTGACCGAGTACAACACCAGTTCCGCACCGCTCTTGACATGGCTCTCGATGGCCTTGAGCGAAGCATCGACGGGGCCATTGCCATCGGACGAGCCACGGATCTCTTTGCCTTCGACAGTGAACACCACCTCTGCATGAGGGCGTTCACCGGTTTCACTGCGCTGGGACAGCGACACCAGGCCATATCGTTCCTTTTCGGCGGTCACGCTCTCGTCGCTGCACAGTGCCAGGATGTCTTCGTCGAAAATCTCGCTCTTGCGATCAGCCAGCTCTTTGAACGCGGCAAACGCCGTGTTGATCTCGCTTTCCGAGGCCATCTCGATGCCCAGATCCTGCAGGCGCTGCTTGAACGCGTTGCGACCACTGAGTTTGCCCAGCACGATCTTGTTGGCGCTCCAGCCCACATCCTCTGCGCGCATGATTTCGTAGGTGTCGCGCGCTTTGAGCACCCCATCCTGGTGGATGCCCGAAGCGTGCGCAAACGCGTTGGCCCCGACAACAGCCTTGTTGGGTTGAACCACAAAACCGGTGGTCTGGCTGACCATACGGCTGGCTGGCACGATTTGGGTGGTGTCGATTCCAATGTCCAGATTGAAATAGTCGCGACGGGTCTTCACCGCCATCACGATCTCTTCGAGCGAGCAGTTGCCTGCACGTTCGCCCAGTCCATTGATGGTGCACTCGACCTGGCGAGCGCCGCCGATTTTCACACCGGCCAGCGAGTTGGCGACCGCCATGCCCAGATCGTTGTGGCAATGCACAGACCAGATGGCCTTGTCGGAGTTGGGAACTCTCTCCCGCAACGTGTGGATGAAGTTGCCGTAAAGCTCGGGCACCGCATACCCCACCGTGTCAGGAATATTCAGCGTTGTGGCCCCTTCGTTGATCACGGCTTCAAGCACCCGACAGAGGAAGTCGATGTCGCTGCGATAGCCGTCCTCCGGGCTGAACTCGATGTCATCGACAAGGTTCCGCGCAAAGCGCACCGACTGCTTGGCCTGCTCGAACACCTGGTCCGGCGTCATGCGCAGCTTCTTCTCCATGTGGAGAGGGCTAGTAGCGATGAAGGTGTGAATCCGCGCCCGACTGGCCCCTTTGAGGGCTTCGGCGGCGCGAGAGATGTCGCGATCATTGGCACGGGCCAGCGAGCAGACCGTCGAGTCCTTGATGGTGTTGGCAATCGCCTGGACGCAGTCGAAGTCCCCATTGGAACTGGCGGCAAAACCCGCCTCGATCACATCGACTTTCAGCCGCTCGAGCTGACGTGCAATACGCAGCTTTTCGTCCTTGGTCATGGAAGCACCAGGCGACTGCTCGCCATCGCGCAGGGTGGTGTCGAAAATGATCAGTTTGTCGCTCATCTCAGTTCTCCGGTGTGTGGCCTCGTGGACCACTCTTGAAAAAACCCGCAGTTCCAAAACAAAACGGCCCGCTGCGGGTGCAAACGGGCCGTTGTTGGAAATCACTCGCGCGTTACCAGACCTGCCCGTGCCGGACACCCAGTAGTAGCGAGGAGGAAACGGATTTCATACAGAGCAATGTAGCACAACGGCCCGGACATCCCTACAAAAGCCGTCCATGACCGCGATTGACATCGCCGCGTCACTCGTGCAGGCCACGCTCGTCCGGTTCGTCGGTCGACGTGCTGATCACGCTGGTTGGCCGCCCCTTGGCCTTGCGCCAGAAATACATGGCATAGCCAGAAAGACCATACAGAACGAACAACCCGAACAACACCGTGGGCGGATGGATGTTGATCACCGCAATACCCAGCGCCACCAGCACGATGGCAGCAAACGGAACACTCTTCTTCAGACTCAGATCCTTGAAACTGTAAAACGGCACATTGGTCACCATGGTCAGGCCCGAGTACAGCGTGATCGCGAACATCGCCCACACGAGATCGGCCTTGACCAGTTCCAGCTCGTTGGCCAACCAGATGAACCCGGACACCAGCGCCGCAGCAGCGGGCGATGGCAGCCCCTGGAAGTAACGCTTGTCGACCACTCCCGTGTTGACGTTGAAACGCGCCAGCCGCAGCGCCGCGCATGCGCAGTACACGAAGGCAGCAATCCAGCCCCAGCGGCCGATGTCCCTGAGGACCCAGACATAGGCCACCAGCGCGGGTGCTGCACCGAACGACACCATGTCGGACAAGGAGTCCATCTGCTCACCAAAGGCACTTTGCGTGTTGGTCATGCGGGCCACACGTCCGTCCAGGCTGTCCAGAACCATGGCAGCGAAGATGCCCACGGTCGCAAGATCAAAGCGGCCATTCATGGCCATCACGATCGCGTAGAACCCGCCGAACAGAGCCGCGAGGGTGATCATGTTGGGCAGCATGTAGATGCCCTTGGGGCGCCGCGGGCTCTCCGTCATGGGCTCGTGAAGGGGGTCGGATCCGTCGTGCATGAGGAATGGGCTTCAAGCCGAAAAGCGTCAAAAAAGCAGTGTAAGCCAGTGGCAAGCCCGCACAAACGACAAAGGCCACCGAAGTGGCCTTTGCATCGGACGCCGAGGCGATCAGTTGCGGGTCTGGTCAACCAGCTTGTTCTTGGCGATCCAGGGCATCATGGCGCGCAGCTGGGCACCCACCACTTCGATCTGGTGATCGGCGGTGTTGCGGCGGCGAGCGGTCATGCTCGGGTAGTTCAGACGGCCTTCCTGAATGAACATCTTGGCGTAGTCGCCGTTCTGGATGCGCTTGAGCGCGTTGCGCATGGCCTTGCGCGACTCTTCGTTGATCACTTCCGGACCGGTCACGTACTCGCCGAACTCCGCGTTGTTGGAGATCGAATAGTTCATGTTGGCGATACCGCCTTCGTAGATCAGGTCGACGATCAGCTTGAGTTCGTGCAGGCACTCGAAGTACGCCATCTCGGGGGCATAGCCCGCTTCGACCAGGGTTTCGTAACCCATCTTGATCAACTCGACGGCACCACCGCACAGGACGGCCTGTTCGCCGAACAGGTCGGTCTCGGTCTCTTCCTTGAAGTTGGTCTCGATGATGCCGGCCTTGCCGCCACCGTTGGCCATGGCGTAGGACAGGGCCAGGTCACGAGCCTTGCCGGACTTGTCCTGGTGCACCGCGATCAGGTGGGGCACGCCGCCGCCTTGGGTGTAGGTGTTGCGCACGGTGTGGCCGGGGGCCTTGGGTGCAACCATCCACACGTCCAGATCAGCGCGGGGCACGACCTGGTTGTAGTGCACGTTGAAGCCGTGGGCGAACACCAGCGAAGCGCCTTGCTTGATGTTGGGGGCCACGTTGTTGCTGTAAACCTCGGCGATTTGCTCGTCGGGCAGCAGGATCATGACCACGTCAGCGGCCTTCACGGCATCGTTGACTTCCATCACGGTCAGGCCAGCCTTGCCGACCTTGTCCCAAGAGGCGCCGCCCTTGCGCAGGCCGACCACGACCTTGACGCCGCTGTCGTTCAGGTTCTGGGCATGGGCATGGCCCTGCGAGCCATAGCCGATGATCGCGACGGTTTTGCCCTTGATCAGGCTCAGGTCACAGTCTTTGTCGTAGAAAACTTTCATGGTCATTCCTCTTTGGAGTGTTGGTTTGCCGTTCGTACACGAGCCCGTCGAAGGCCCTCGACAGGCCCAGCCCGAACGGCGGTTCGGCTGAGCCCGAAAAACCTGAGATCTTAAACGCGCAGAATGCGCTCGCCACGCCCGATGCCGCACGATCCCGTACGCACCGTTTCAAGAATGGCAGAGCGGTCGATGGCTTCCAGAAACGCGTCGTTCTTGCCCTGGTCGCCCGTCAGCTCGATGGTGTAGCTCTTCTCCGTCACGTCGATGATGCGACCGCGGAAGATGTCCGCCATGCGCTTCATCTCTTCGCGCTCCTTGCCCACCGCACGCACCTTCACGAGCATGAGCTCACGCTCGGTGTAGGCGCCTTCGGTCAGGTCCACCACCTTCACCACTTCGATCAGGCGGTTCAGGTGCTTGGTGATCTGCTCAATGACGTCGTCCGACCCGGTAGTCTGGATGGTCATGCGCGAGAGCGAAGGATCTTCCGTCGGCGCCACGGTGAGCGACTCGATGTTGTAGCCGCGGGCCGAGAACAAGCCAACGACACGTGACAGGGCCCCGGCTTCGTTTTCGAGCAGGACAGCGATGATGTGTTTCATGATGAAAGATTCCTCTTTTCTGAGCCCTCCCCTGCGCACGGTAATGCGCAGGCTTGGCTGCAAATAGATTCGTCGGATGGATACGGCCGGGGCCACAGGTGCTGATGCACCAGCGTCCAGGTCGCGCAGGTCAGGGGTCAGAGCTCTTCTGAGCCCAGCAGCATTTCGGTGATGCCCTTGCCGGCCTCCACCATGGGCCAGACGTTCTCAGTCGGGTCGGTGCGCACGTCGATGAAGACGCAGCGGTCCTTGATGGAACGCGCTTCACGCAATGCGGCTTCCACATCTTGTGGGCGCTCGACCAGTATGCCAACGTGACCATAGGCTTCGGCCAGCTTGACGAAGTTCGGCAGCGCATCCATGTAGCTGTGGCTGTAACGGCCCTGGTAGATCAGCTCCTGCCACTGGCGCACCATGCCCAGATAGCGGTTGTTTAGGGACAGCACCTTCACCGCCGTGCCGTATTGCTGGCAGGTGGACAGCTCCTGGATGTTCATCTGGATAGAGCCTTCGCCGGTGATGCACCAGCAGTCGGCATCGGGCTTGGCCAGCTTGATGCCCATGGCGTATGGCAGACCCACACCCATGGTGCCCAGGCCGCCCGAGTTGATCCAGCGCCGAGGCTCGTTGAACTTGTAGAACTGCGCCGCGAACATCTGGTGTTGGCCCACGTCGGACGTGATGTAGCAGTCGTCGTCCTTGGTCAGATTCCAGAGCGTTTCCACCACCATCTGCGGCTTGATGACCTGCGTATTGGTGCGGTCATAGCGCAGGCAGTCGCGCGAACGCCACTCCTCAATGGTGTCCCACCAGGAGGCCAGCGCCTTCTCGTCCGGCCTTGCCTGAGATTCCTTGATCATGTTGATCAGCTCGGTCAGCACATCCTTGACGTCGCCCACGATGGGCACATCGACCTTCACGCGTTTGGCGATGCTCGAAGGGTCGATGTCGATGTGGATGATCTTGCGTTCCACCGAAGCAAAGTGCTTGGGGTTGCCGATCACGCGGTCGTCAAAGCGTGCACCCACCGCCAGCAGCACGTCGCAGTTCTGCATGGCGTGGTTGGCTTCGATGGTGCCGTGCATGCCGAGCATGCCCAGGAACTTGCGGTCGGTCGCCGGATAGGCGCCCAAACCCATCAGGGTGTGGGTGACCGGGTAGCCCAGCAGGTCAACCAGGGTACGCAGCTCGGGAACCGCGTTGCCAAGCAGAACGCCACCACCGGTATAGATGTAGGGTCGTTTGGCGTTCAGCAGCAGCTGCAGCGCCTTGCGGATCTGGCCACCATGCCCCTTGCGCACCGGGTTGTAGGAGCGCATTTCCACCGACTCGGGGTAACCGGTCCAGGTGGCCTTGTTGAAGGACACGTCCTTCGGAATGTCCACCACCACAGGACCCGGACGACCGGTGCGGGCGATGTGGAAGGCTTTCTTCATCACGTCGGCCAGATCGCGCACATCCTTGACCAGGAAGTTGTGCTTGACAATGGGTCGCGTGATACCGACGGTGTCGCATTCTTGGAATGCGTCCGAGCCGATGGCCGCTGTGGGCACCTGGCCCGCGATGATGACCATGGGAATACTGTCGGTGTACGCCGTGGCAATACCGGTAACGGCATTGGTCACGCCCGGCCCCGAGGTGACCAGCGCCACGCCCACATCACCGGTGGCACGGGCGTAGCCGTCTGCGGCGTGCACGGCGGCCTGCTCGTGGCGCACCAGCACGTGTTGCATGGTGTCCTGCTTGTACAGGGCGTCGTAGATGTAGAGCACCGCACCACCGGGGTAGCCCCAGATGTACTTCACACCTTCGGCCTGCAGGGCGCGCACCATGATTTCGGCGCCCATGAGCTGTTCGGATGCGGGGGATTGGCCGGCAGCAGCAGCGGCCGAGGCCAGTTCGGCCTTGGAAATTTCCATGATCAACCTTTCGAGAATTTCTCTGACGAAATACCTTGGGTGCTCCTTCACCTACTCTCGTGAAGCGGTGTCGGAACTTGAGGCCAGTGGACATGAGCGGACACATACCCCGCCGGACCATGACCCGTTTGCTTTTTTGAATTGCAGTTGGACATTATCGCACTGCAACACGAACCTTCGCGCATGACCCGCCAAGATGTTCAGAAACGTTGCGCAAAGCACCCGTCGCGGGGTGCGACAATCGCGCGCTGTCCCGCGCTCCACAATGCAAGCCTCTCCTGTCCCTGCCACTCCGCCCTCTCTCATCGCACCTCCGCTGATGCGCCGCATGGCCTGCTGGCTGTACGAGGGCACACTGCTCTTTGGCGTGGTGTTCATCGCGGGCTATCTTTTTTCCGCACTCACCCAGACCCGAAACGCACTGGACAACCGCCACTGGCAGCAGGCGTTTCTGTTCATCGTGTTCGGCATTTATTTCGTCTGGTTCTGGGCCAAGGGGCAGACGCTGGCCATGAAGACCTGGCACATCCGTGTCGTCGACGCCAACGGACATGCCCTGACCCAGACAAGGGCGCTGGTTCGCTATCTGTTGAGCTGGCTGTGGTTCCTGCCGCCGCTGGCCGCTGGAGGGGTCTTCAGGCTGCCCGCGGGGGAACTGTCGGTCATCGTGATCGGATGGGTGCTGGTCTGGGCCCTGCTCTCCCGATTCCACGCGCAGGGCCAGTTTGTCCATGACGCGCTGGCTGGCACACGCCTGGTGCATTTCAAGCCCGACCTGCTTCCTCGTCCGCGCAAATTCTGGCATCTGTGAAAACCGCGTCCGATACCCCTCTCGAGCCCACCGACGCCCAGAAGCGCCGGCACGGACTCAGCCGGATGTGGCACGCCTTCGGCTACTCCATGGCGGGGCTGCGCGCAGGCTGGCAGGAAACGGCGCTGCGGCAGGAGATGCTGGTTGCAGCGTTGCTGCTGCCGTCGTCCCTCTGGCTGGGTCGCAGTTGGGTGGAGGTCGTTCTGCTGGCGGGCTCGGTACTGCTGGTGCTGATCGTCGAGTTGCTCAACACCGGCGTGGAGTCGGCCATCGACCGCATCGGACCTGAATGGCACGAACTGTCCAAGCGCGCCAAAGACATGGGCAGTGCCGCGGTACTGCTCAGCCTGTTGCTGTGTGCCGGCACCTGGGTTGCAGCCATCATCCATCGAATCTCATGAAATCACCTGCGTTCTCTCTCTGCGTCTACTGTGGCTCTCGACCGGGCGCCAATCCTGCCTACGCGCAGGTTGCGAGGTCTGTGGGCGAGTGGATCGGACGCCACGGCGGCCAGCTGGTCTATGGCGGCGGACACAACGGATTGATGGGGCTGCTGGCCGACGCGACACTGGCGGCCGGCGGCCGGGTGGTCGGCATCATTCCCAAGGCACTGGTCGAGCGGGAATGGGCCCACAAGGGCTGCAGCGAACTGCATGTGGTCGACACCATGCACGAGCGCAAGCGCATGATGGCCGAGCGGGCCGATGCTTTCCTCGCCCTCCCTGGCGGCATCGGTACGTTCGAGGAGTTCTTCGAGGTCTGGACCTGGCGCCAGCTGGGCTACCACGACAAGCCGGTCGGCCTGCTCAATGTCGATGGCTACTACGATGGTCTTCTGGGCTTCATGCAAACCGGTGTCGACCAGCAGTTCATGGGGCCCTGGCAGATGGAGTTGATCCGCGTGGGATCCGACTGGCAACAGCTGCTGCCGGAACTGGTACAGGCCGGGGGCATCACGCCCGCCGACCACTTGGACCGGGTTTAGACCGCGGTTTCGTCCTCTTCACCGGTGCGGATGCGCACCACGCGTTCAACCTGCGTCACAAAGATCTTGCCGTCACCGATCTTGCCGGTGCGTGCGGCGCGCACGATGGCATCGACACAACGGTCCACGTCGTCCGACTTCACCACCACCTCCAGCTTGACCTTGGGCAGGAAATCCACCACGTATTCGGCGCCGCGGTAGAGCTCGGTGTGACCCTTCTGGCGACCGAAACCCTTGACCTCCGTCACGGTCAGACCGGTCACGCCTTGTTCGGCGAGCGCCTCCCGAACCTCCTCCAGCTTGAACGGTTTGATGACGGCGGTGATCTGCTTCATGTCGGGGTCTCCAGTCAGGCGGGCAAAGTTGCCGGGTAATTATGCCCAAGGGTGTCTGCCCCCATGGGGCACTCGGGCGTGTCAGGCGCGGTACCGGCTGGTGATCGGATAGCGCCAGTCTTTGCCGAAACTGCGGTGCGTGACGCGAATGCCGATGGGTGCCTGGCGCCGCTTGTACTCGTTGATGCGGATCAGCCGAACCACCTTGTCGACATCGGCCTGCGGATACCCTTCCGCCACGATCTGGTCCGGGCTGCGGTCGTTCTCCATGTAGCGCTCGATGATGGCATCCAGGACCTCGTACTCCGGCAGGCTGTCCTGGTCCTTCTGGTCCGGCCGCAATTCGGCGCTGGGCGGCCGCGTGATGATGCGCTCGGGAATCGGGTTCGTTCCGGTGCCATAGGGATCGTGCGCGTTGCGCCAGCGCGCCAGGCGGAACACCATGGTCTTGGCAACGTCTTTGATCACCGCAAAACCCCCGGCCATGTCGCCGTAGAGCGTGCAATACCCGGTGGCCATCTCGCTCTTGTTGCCGGTGGTCAGCACGATGGAGCCGAACTTGTTGGACAGCGCCATCAGCAACGTGCCGCGGATGCGCGCCTGCAGGTTCTCCTCCGTGGTGTCCTCGGGACGCCCCTCGAACAGGGGGTTGAGCGACGCCCGGAATGATTCGAACTCTGGCGCGATGGCGATCTCGTCGTAGCGCACCCCCAGGCGCGCCGCCATGTCGCGCGCGTCGATCCAGGAAATGTCTGCGGTGTAGTGGGACGGCATCATCACCGCCCGCACCCGGTCCTTGCCCAGCGCATCGACCGCAATCGCCAGCACCAGGGCTGAGTCGATACCGCCCGACAACCCCAGCAGCGCCCCGGGGAAGCCGTTCTTGCCCAGGTAGTCGCGCACCCCCAGCACCAGTGCGTGCCAGAGATCGGCCTCCAGGCTGTGCGGCCGGTCCATGCCGGCCTTGATCTGCCAGCCACCGCCGGCGCGGGTCATGGCGATATCGAACAAGGTTTCTTCAAAGCTGATGGCGCGGCCCGCCAAAATTCCGTCGGAGCCGAGGACGAAACTGCGCCCCTCGAACACGATTTCGTCCTGCCCGCCTACCAGGTGGGCATACACCAGCGGAAGACCGGCCGCCTGGGCTCGGTCGCGCATGGTGGCCTCGCGTTCGCCCCCCTTGCCGGCATGAAACGGCGAAGCGTTGATGACCACCAGCACCTCGGCACCAG
>QXGG01051200.1_pt1 | contig 57571 bp, 66 predicted proteins | sample 1982491 | NCBI WGS metagenome assembly QXGG01 (sample SAMN09924614, study PRJNA488089) | Wastewater metagenome, whole genome shotgun sequencing project. | isolation source: South African research farm wastewater | place: South Africa: Irene, Agricultural Research Council, Animal Production...
ATCGAGATACCTATATTGGTCTCTGCTTCTTTCATAGACGATTTGCGAGATTTTACCGTTATTTAATTGTTCGAGAAGTTCAGTTTCATCATACTGTCCGCCCGGTGTGGCGATGATGGCACTTTCACAAACTGGCAAACCGACCCTTAGCTCTTTGTAGGAGTTTTGGAATTCATCATAATCGACAAATTCGTTCTCTGTGAATTTGGTATTGCCTGGATCTATGACTTTAACTTTATTGCATACGGGGCATGGAATGAATGCTTGATCAATTGCTTTAGGCAATCCAGTAGTCTTGGTGATGCGGTGTGTGCTATCACACGCGGCGCATCGCAACTTGTAATGCTTGTGGTAGAAGAGATTGACGACTGCTCGCCAGACTGCGATTTTATATTCTTGTTCTGCTATACTTCTGTCATCTCTGTAATCTGCACCGATCGTCTCACCGAGAACTTTCATCACTTTATAACGGTGTTTCTTCATCGATTCATGATTAGCAATTCTTTCTGTCATCTCATCACAAAATCTTACTTCATCTGTTGTCAGATTTTTCATCGTCACATTTGACAAACTGCCTCTAAGGTACAGTTTTGGCATTTGACGAATAATCATAGTTATCTCCTTAGGAACGTTGCGGGATCTTAGAAATATATCGAAGTGTGTGAATAAGCAGCAGTATTGTCTCATTGAGATGCTTCATGCCCACTGTGACAAGCGAAGACCTATGAGTAAATTGTACTGCGATACCAAAGTCCTTGAGAGCAATTGGTATGATTGGCTTGTTGCTACTTCTACGCCGAGCCTCGAGCATTATCGATCACTCCGCATATTGTGGACCAAGGCTCTGGATAAGGTCAGAGATTCTAGTGGTAAGTTAATTATAAAGAACGGTTCCACTTTCACCGATCCATGTTCCATCAGAAGAGCACATTGCATAGCATTAGCAGTGCCTGTTTTCTTCGAATCTATTGGCGACAATGTGCCAGATTGTGGATTTACTATCGTTGATGGGAAACAGCGAGTTATTAAATTCGCTGATTTGAACAATGAATTAAATTTATTGTCAGATTCATGGTTGCATGATCTGGACAATCCATATGCTGTCTCATCAACTGTAGTGCCAAGTTTGATCGCTGATGAATATAGATTAGAACAGCCGACTGATACTTGCTGGCATGCTATATTGAAAGATATCAGCAATATGTGTAATGGTATCGCAACCAAGTTCAATCCTCCTTCGGAAGAAGAGCGAACCGAATTGGCTCACGACGCTCTTCTTCAGGTCACCAATAAATTGATTAAACGGAAACTAGTTTTTACGCCAGGGCGTGCTCCGGTTTTTAACTTATTGACGACGACCATTTACCGATGCATGTACTCGATCAAGAACAGATCAAAAAATCAACGCAATCGACTGCACCAACTGATGGATGACATGCAAACTGGAGTCCTACCAGACAATATTCGAAGCTTCCGTGCTGGCATGCACCTGAAAACCAGGACTGATAACAGATCTGCGATTAGACCACACTGATGACTTTCAGTCAATACCTGTCTTCTAAAATACATGTTGACAACACGAAACGATAATCTCCCCATGCGAATCTATTATATCTCTAATTCTAGATAGGTGAATCATGGACCGTGCAGTGGTGCAACATCGTATAAAACAACCAGTTAAACGCACCAATATAGTGGTCAAAATTCCTAAGACTATACAAGTGGTGGTTAAACCATCGGTAGTCAAAATAGTTGACCTGCAGCAGTTATCCCAGAATGAACTGAAGCAGGTCAAAATTTCACAACAGACTAAACTGCCGCCGTCAGTTGTTAAACAATCTGAAACAAAAATAGCTATTTCGAAACCCAGAATTCAGAAAAGAGAGCTTAAGACTAAAAAAACCAACATACAATATGTGACAAGAGAAGCATCTCCTGAGTCACTTATAAAAATTCGCGGAATTCAGAATAAAGGACTCGGTAGAATATTAGCAATCATAGGCAACGGCCCGTCAATCGCAGAAATACCACTTGAGAAGCTCAAAAATCTGTCACATGTCGATATATTATCAATAAATAGCCCAGATAGTAGAGTTTGGCCAACTTCGCACTGGGCGTTTTTTGACAGATCTCAACTACGACGCCACGAAAGCTTGTGGAATTCGTATAATGGAATCCTTTTTAACAGCACCGCTATCAAAGAACAATTACCAAACTCCATGCAGTTTAAGAACTTAAGTGGTGTTGGTTTCAGTCGTGATATGATAAAAGGCTTATATATAGGCCGTTCATCCGTGTTTGCGTCGATGCAAATAGCTATGTGGATGAATTATAATCATATATATATATTCGGCTGTGATATGAACCCAGACGGGCTCGATGGAAAATTGCATTTTTATGGTGTGAACCCAGACGTAGCACCTAATTTGAGAGGTCAGAGATTCGAAAAAGAAGCGAAATCATATGATTTCGCTGCAGATAACCTAGACGATAGCGAAAGAGCGAAATTTACATTCTGTACCGAATACAACCCGTGGCAGTTCGTAGATAAGTTTAATCAAATGAACCACAAAACAGCTGTCGACTATATTCGTGAACACAATTCTAGAATGAATAACGGTTCTTGAGAATATTTTCACTGTATTTAAATTGAGGAGCAAAACATGCCAAGTGTATATGTAGCATCAAGTTTATATAACGCCGAGAGAGCAAAAGAATTTGTAGAAATTTTCCGCAATAATGACATACTCATTACCCATGATTGGACCGAACATGGCCGTATAACCGATGAAGAACAATATCGTAAGTATGGCGAACTTGAATTATATGGAGTTCTAGATGCTGATCTATTGTTCTTCGTTCATCCTGGTAGATCAGGCGCACATGTTGAGCTTGGAGCTATGTTGGCCATGGTGCATATGGGACACCAGAAAACCATTGTTATGTTAGATGAAAGTGATTCTACTGAACAAAAGACGTTTTATCACTTAGAAAGTGTCAACAGATTTACGAATGCACCTGCTGCAATTGAATTCGCACTCCGGAGATTGAAAAATGACAGTAATGAATAAGCTTGAAATCGATGTAATGCAAGGCAATGAACTAACTGAGGCCGCCTCTTTGGCTTCTAAGTACAAGCTACCTACCCTTGTTGTTCATCCTAGTCTAGCCACCGATGCTATTATTGCTAAGGGCAAGACTAGTGGTAGGTTCAAAATCATCATACCAATCGATTGGCCAAAAGGAGAGACATTTGGTGTCAACAAAATGCTTGGATTGAGCACAGACGCCTTAGAAGCAGATGGCTTCGAAATCATGCTCACACCAGATAAGAGCGAAATCGAAACTAGGAATGAGGCTAAAACAATTACCGAATTCGTTAGGCGTCATGTTTCACCAATCGCTGAAGTGAGATTTGTGTTATGCACATCATCTAGAAACAATATTGAAATTATGGCCAAAGGGATGGTGAAAGTCCCAGCACCAAGTCTTATAAGGAACGATATCCATCCAAAAATTCAGGTAAGTAAAGCAAATCCCGATATTCATAATGAAACAATCAGGAGGATTACTGAAAATGTTAAATTGCCAATTAAAATATGTGGCAATATATCAGAACTTAAAACGATGGCAGCCTGTAACGGTGTCGCAAGATTTGGAGTTAACCTAATTCAAGCGAAAGCTATTATCAAAGAATTCAAATCGCAGCCGGAAAAGCTGGTGGAGATCCTTAGTTAAACTGAAGCAACATGAATATAATCAACTTGATTAACACTCTGGGTGATGACATCTCTCTTTTGACCCGCAGCGACGAATGGTTAGAAGTAGAACGTCGTTCGGTAGCTCAACGCATGGATATGCTAGCAGAAGAACTTCGATCATTAATGCTAGCGCAACGCATAAAAAGCCAACTGCAGCAAAAGAATATTGTGCCAGTTCAACAATTCGAGAGATCTGTTGATGGGAAAATTTCCAACATCAGTATCCATCTCATGAAACTACCCGACGCATTATTAGCACTCAAACAGTCTGAAGATCCCATAGATGAGACTAATCGAGTGCTTCAATTAAATAATTGGCTGCACGACGGCTACGATTTAGAGACAGCAGCAACCATGAGACCAGATTTCAGCATATAATCGAAAAGTATTAAAAATAAACACAGCCAATTTCATCGAACAAAATAAGAGGCAATAATGCGATTCGGGAAGTTCAACGTAGTGACAGACGGTCAATGGGGTTCCTGTGGTAAGGGCTTAGTTACGACTGCATTGGCTAATAAATATCAACCAGCTATAATATCCACGACCAATATGGCGAATGCTGGTCATACTGCAGTTTGGGATGACGGGCAGAAATTCATAGCTAAAGCTCTACCATCAGCTGCTATCTTATCAAAATGGACTAACGGTGAATATAGTCCAATTATCTTTGTCGGTGCTAGCTCAGCATTTCATTTAGATCAGATGCTGAAAGAAATTGATGATACTAAGGCATGTGTTTTTATCCATCCACGCGCCGGTGTTATCACAGATACGCATCGTTTAGCCGAGGAATCAACAACAACTGGCACAAAACATGTCGCTAGCACAATGCAGGGATGTGGCACATTTCTAGCAGACAAAATCATGCGTAGGCAAGGACTTAAGCTCGCCGGTGATTACCACGAGTTAGCGAACCATATTGCAACTCCAGAATCAATTTTGTATGCTTTGGCTAATTATCTCGAGACCACCGTTGATATTTTGCTGAAGGAATGCGCAAAAACCTCTGGATCAATACAACAATTGATGGCATGTTTAGTCAACAACGACAACACTTTCCAAACCACAATATTACATGAAGGCTCGCAAGGATTTTCACTCGATATTAACCATGGATCACATTATCCATATTGCACTAGCAGAGGCACCACAGCCACTCAAAATCTAGCCGATATGGGATTGCCAGCAAAAGCGATGGGTGACGTTTACTTGGTAATAAGACCATTCCCAATCAGAGTTGGTAACGTTATAGAAGATGGTGCTATGAAAGGTTTCTCTGGTGGTCACTATGATGATCACGTAGAAACTGACTGGGAAACCATTATGAAACAATCAGGGGCACCAGAATCGGAATGTACGGCTATTTTGGAGAAGGAGCTAACCACTGTCACCAAGAGGTTACGACGTGTTTTCACATTCTCCAAGAAACAGTTGAAAGATGCTGTGGCCGTAAATGGCGCGACAAGAATTGCACTCAACTTTGCGAATTATATCGATTGGTCATGCACTGGTTGTAATGATCCGAACAATCTACCAAGCAAAGTGATGGACTTTATCGAGATGATAGAAGGTACTACGGATATACCAGTTACCATAGTGGGAACTGGTCCGAAAAACGGCGACGTATGTTTTAGGGAATAAGTTTTAGGGAATAAGTTTTAGGGAATAAGTTTTAGGGAATAAATCATGGATGCTTTTCTAACAGGTAGCCATACCTATGGGCAACCCAATGCCAACTCAGATATCGATTTGGTGATTCGAGCAGATCCTGACACGAAACAAAAATTGCTAGAGTTAAGTGGCGGCAGCTTTCCGATTAAATTCGGCAATCTTAATTTGATCGTTGCTGTCACTGACTCAGAATACTCTGCTTGGTCACTGGCTAGACAAACTTGTCTAGATTCAGTTAGCCAGTCGGGTGAACGATTAGACAAAGATACGTGCATAGCGATTCATGACCGAATTAGGACAGAACTAGGCGTGATATATGGTGGCGAATCTTCACATAATCAAAAATAGGCTGTGTGATTACCGATCGCTACAGCCTATATTATGACTCATTTACATCAATTATCTGATTTCAAATTAGCCAGTTATTTAGATGAAGCTGGTGAGGAACCAGCCGGTAGTTGTGATACTCTGCTTAGACACGATATACGATATATCATTCTGAGGAATATATGGGGTGACAAGAACATATGCGAATGCAATGACATCTCATGTCAAAAAATTAGAAGAATAATATCAGACAAAGGGTTGTCAGTAGTTTCAATATCATCTAATTTAGGCAATATACCAGTTAACAAATTACCATCGATATCGGATAGTCAAATTTCACACGCCTTTGACATTGCATCATATTATAAAGCAGAGAGCATACGATTTATGTCTGGCACCGCTGTTGATGGCGACTATAATGATTTAATCAACGATTGGTTAGCTAAGATATCACATTTAGCGGTTGTCAACAACATCACACCATTGTTGGAAATAACGTATGATTCCCATATGAGGGAACCAGCAGATGTGGCTAGGTCATTACTGAATCACAGAAGATGGAAAATTTTATATGATCCAGTGCAGATAATCATCAAGAAAAAATCAGACCCATTTATTAAATATTGGTCATTGCTGAAGAATAATATTGGAGCAGTAGATGTCAGAGACTGTATTGTAGGTAAAGGCTTTAAACCACCCGGTTTCGGTGACGCCAAAATCAAGGAAGTTTTGCATGACGTGGTGAATGGTAATTACAAAGGATGGTTGTTTCTTGAGCCTAATTTAGGTAGAAGATATGGCCGTGCTGCTTCTAAATCAGAAACATTCGATCTAGCTATAGAAGGCTTAAAACAAATTATTGGGCAAAATGATGACAATTAATATTAACGAAGCTATTCAGAAAATCAAAAAAGTCGGCGTTCAGGCTGTTCGAACAGTTCCGATGCCAGGCCAATCTATAGATGGTGGAGACTATCAGATTGAAATCAACAATAATGGCCAATGGGACCCAATAGTCGTCGGCGTAAAAAAACCAATGGCCGAAGACATAGTAAGACAAGCCACAAACCGAATGTTACTTGGCTAAAAATGGTTAGGAAAATAAAGTCGGTCACGGAACTTGCTAAATATCAAGTTGGTGATGTGGCATATTGTGTTGCCATATCACAACAGATCTCCATGCCCGATTTATCTAAAGAAGATTGTTGGATGATTGGCCATCATCCAAAAACGCTATATTCAAGATATCACATTTGGCCATATCATTCGAAGCTTCCAAAAGTATCACATTGTGACTTCGAAATGATAGTAGATCTGTTGACTTCCAAACTTATTGTAGAACCATTTCAAGTCAAAGAAATACACCGGAGCCCCAATACCGGTGAATTCATATACTTGAATGAAATTGATCAATATATGCCGGAGGAGAATCTGTTTGATTCTGATATTGTAGCTGCAGAAGAATGTGCTAGAATATACAAAATGATTACTCGATGGGCTAATGTAAATGGCAAAGAAAAACAAGAAAAAGACCGATAAAGCACTGGCTCATCCAGCACTGTTTGCATTTGAGGGCGCGGTACATTATTTCCCAGAAGGTACCATGTTGGAATTACATTCCCAAGTCACTGCAGATGAATGGGACATGATAGTCGAAGAGACAATTAAATATAAACTATTCGTAGATTGTCTAAAAGAAACTGCGTATCCTATTTTGGAAGAGAAATGGTCTGAAGAAGATGAATGGTTTAGAATACAGTTAGATCTATCAATATCTAGAATGCGTAATATAGATCCATTATTGATTGCAAAGCATGGCCAAGAAACTATCAAACGAAGTTATACAAAGATGATGAAAGACAACGCCAGTAATATGGTTGAATTCATCAAACAAGTAAAGTCTGATCAAGCAGTTGTAGCTGCTGCTCTAGACGATAAACTCACCAAAGTTTCAGACTTATAATGCTTCTACATGGTAGAACAATATTAATCCATGCGATAGGGGGCTTAGGAAATAGATTATTATCGATATTCTCGGCAATACGCGAAGTCGATAAACATAGATATGACACAGTAATCATACAATGGGACAAAACATTCGACTGCAGTGTTGAATTAAGTAATATAATCGAATTAAAATCCGAACAAATTCTTCTGAATCCTTCAAGATTCCTTCAATCTCCAGATCTACCGGTAGACATCATCATTGATCTGGGTGGATATGATTATATTAAATCATATCGTTTATTCGACAGCACCAACGTTCTAGACTACGATGAGCAAATAAACTGGGCAAGGGAGAATATCAATAAGTATCTTTCGTTCAAACAGAAGACCTATGACACTAATTTAATAGGAATACATTGCAGGAGGTCAGATTGGGGTAAGAGCGATGCTAATTGTAACGCTGTGTTTGATGATGAAGATCTCGAATATAATCATATGGCGCTTAATCATTTATTTTATGACTATTTGACATCACAATCACTGATAGACCAAGAATTGTTTATAACAACAGATTCCATATCAACCTTGGCCTTTTTCAGATATAAATTGCCATCATTGTCTTACAATAAGAAATCTAACTATAATAAATATACCCAGAGATCTGAAGAATCTATGACAGAAGCTATTCAAGACTTAGCTTCACTAGCTTCATGTAAGTATATCATTCGAGATTCACGAAGTTCATTTTCGCTCATTGCTAGTATATTCGGCAATAAACCCTTACTTACCTGGAATAGACCTGTCTTGGTAGAATCTGGATGTGGCTATTTTGCTAGTCAATGAGACACACCACAAATATATAATATGAATACAACACATTCCGAAACCGGCCCTAACTTCTCTGACATTCGTCTCAATGACGAAATCGGACAGCCGACATACGTCGAATTAATCGCCGTTTCCAAAGAGTCTGGACGAGCGATTCGGACTATTTGTGATGAAGCAACCGGAGAATTAACATGCGACGAGGGCTCACCACCATCTGCTTCTCTGCGATCCTTAGCATACGGTAAACCAAAAGCTAAAGCAAGCATCATAAGCAACACACAGAGACGTGTTGTTGCAGCCAATGAAATCGTAACTGTAACAGCACAATATACACCGAATTCTTCACCACAAAAGCTTAATTTCAGATCCAACAGATCGATCAGTAATTTCAGAGAACTAGTTGCCAACCACGCTATCGCTACCTCAGTTCCGACATCCCAAGCTGGCGACAGGTTCTACTTTGCATTTCCAAACGGAATATACGTTTCGAACAGCATAACAGGTGGAACATTAACTTTATTAGTCGCTGGAAGTGGTAATGCGGTTGATTTGGCTCTCGATACTAACAACGGCTTCATATATTGGTGCGAAGCAGACTACATAGATGATTTCAACGAGAATGCCATATATAGGACTAAGTTAGACGGAAGCGAAAAGCAAAGAATAGCTGATCTAGACTTTATACCGTACGGCATATGGCTTGATGCTGAAGATTTATACTGCACCACAGGTCCAAGTACCGAGCCACAAATCGTCAGGATCAACGTAAATCTAAGTAGTATAATAAAAATTGGCGATGCAGACATACCAAATCTAGGATTGACCGGTCTTAGAGGCCCAGTCAATCTTCAGTATAATCCACTAGATTCGCTTGTTTATTACGCTGGATATGGTTTAGATGCTCCCCACTTACCTGGTGGCATATATAAAATGAATGTGCTTAATGGTGCTGTCGTTAAAGTTGTTGACACCAACGACAATGCTCTGATACAAGGCCCGAGCGGTGTTGCATTAGTTATAGACCCTCTGGACGATACTAACAGTAGAATATATTTCACAACCACTGGCAACTCACCACCTGGTGAACGGAATTCTAAGGTTTGGCGTGTGAAATTAGATGGAACCAACTTAGAAGTGCTTCCAAATTTACCACCAGGTCTTGGTTTACCTACAGACATCGTATATGATCAGGCCGCTAGGAAACTATATATCACAGATACCGCATATGGATGGCTCACATTAAATCCTGACCCGAGAGTCGCTGTAATAACATACGACATAGATTCAGGAATATTTGAAGTAGTGCTATTCAATAATCAACCAAACGAGGCATTATTAAGTAGAAGAGCCTATGAGACACAAGCATTAACCGGTATATCTATAAATTATACCGAGACAGATTTGCCAGAGATCCCAGAGTCGATATGTGGTTCTGGTTATAATCTTATTAAAGACGCTAACTTCAATGCAGATAGAAATGGCTGGGTTGGCGGAACACTAGACATAGCAAAATCAGCGATCACTAATAATATCGGTATACCGAAGCAATTAAATTCATCGACTGAAAAGTCTTTATATGATTCCATTATAAGAGTAGAGCAAACTTTTACGACATTACTTCCAGGATATAAAGCTCGCTTGGAAATTACTTTCGGCACAGTTGAGCGTACTGGAGATCCTAGTGCTGATAGTCAACTGATTTACACTATGACACCATATAATAGTGTCGGAGTTAGTCTGCCAGTTGATGGTCTAAGCGGCTATGTCGGTAATATATATCAGTTTGGTGTGGCGACAATAGAGACCACTGTACCACCAGATGGCATTATCAGGTTTGAAATAGTTGTACCAACGTATGTCAATTTTACAGTTAACACAGGCGAGACAAGACTAATTGAGATAGATAATATTCGTTTATGTTCTAGGCTAGCAAATATTACTACAGTCAACTGCGAAGAAATTTACGATATATCATCACTAATACAGTGGGATGGCACAATAAGACAACCAATCAACTTTTTCGAAGCATTTGTGAGATATAAGCTACGAGACCCCGATGATCCTACCAAATTCGGATTCGTATATCAACCGCCGATCAAGACTACTCAGTTTAGTGGCTGTGATATATGGAAACAACAGGGCAACGGCGGAGTAGCAGAAGATAACCCATTGGCTTCTACAAATCTTGTCGCCGGGAATATTGCTTCTATTGGATTAGATACCAACTGGATATGGGCATCATCAGCCGACACGACAACAACCGGGCAAAATTTTGCGAAAACTACTTTCTGGTCTCCAGAGGTTAATACCCCCGAAAGAAGAGTGGAGGGCGATAGAAGCTGTACGAGACATGATGAAGAAGCAGAATACAAAAAATGTATAGTCGAGTCAATTACACTATACAAACTCGTTAATAAAATAGGTGGAGCTGGGGTATTTGTATATGATGCTAGAACAGGATCGAATTGTTTGCCAGACCCAACATCGGAATTTAATATTACATTGGAATACAAGAGAAAACCAATTTCATCACCAAAATCTCGATCTTTCACCCAAACTAAAAATATCAGTGATCTATATGAAAGCAGTGCCGAGATTTTCAATAACTGGTATTCTGGTTCATTGATAGGTGTTGGAGTTCCTGGACTAGCGGCAAGATGGGAAGCATTTACGTTCGTATTAGACACACCATCTGGTAATGGAATCGATCAGTGTAGCCCAATAACATCTACTGAATATACAGGTAGTGGCGAAATAATCACACCAGCTGCTTCTATAATTAGTGGTAGCAATTTCTTCGCTGAGCCATGTATACCATCAGTGTTGATCGAAACATTAGAAGACGGTATATTATCTAACGATATCCAAAATGTAATATTGCCAAATCCAACTGGTGGGTCATATAGGCTAAGAATCACGATAAACAATGATCAGCAAATAACTGAAGATGTACCGTACAACGCAACGTCCGGCCAACTTCAGATTAAAATAGGTGCGTTATCTAATGTTGGTGGAACTAGAAATGTTGGTGTAACTGGATCTGGGACTTCACTAGACCCGTTCATAATAGAGTTCAGAGATTTGTTACAAGCCGTAGATGTCGCACCAATTACGGTAGATGTTAGTAATTTAACTGGGACCGCTAGTGCAGCAGTTGCGACTTTGAGAAATGGCACTACAAACGAGCGACAAAAGTTAACTAAAGATAATTCGTATCAATCCTATTTCATTAGTTTCAATGGTTCAACGACCCAATCGTTACCATTCAACGCATCACTAAATTCTATTCAAGCAGCAGTTGAGAGTTTAGACACAATTGGTGTAGGAAATATAAGTGTTACTGGTGCTACTTCCGATCGAGATGCACCATATACTTCAAGTATAATATACTTCGATTTTATAGGCGATTTCGCTGGTCAAAATGTGCCATTGATGGTTGTAGATTCGATTGGCGACTATGTTGTAACCACAGAATGGAATGGTGGAGGTGTTGATGAAATCCAAGAAGTTATTATTAATGCTACTGCAGGTAGTTTTAAATTAACTTTTGCAGACCCATCAGATGATTCATCCGCAACTACAGACAATATAAGTTGGTTGTCGTCTGCAACTACATTAAAAGAATCAATCATATCATCAATATCTTGGTTACAATCGGATAATTTAATCGTCACAAAGCCAAGCAACAACAAGTGGAATTTACGTTTCACTGGCAATTTAAATGGCATTAACATTAAGCAGATTGAAATAGATGGCAGCTTGCTACGTGGTGGTTCAGCAGTAATCGCAACATTGCAAGAGGCCGCTTATGTAGGTGACAAACAAAGGGTGACTTTAGTCAATGCCACAGGTGGTGTATTTCAGCTGGGTGTGAAGAATCCGAAATCCGGTGGCATTCAGAAAACAACAGAAATACAGTATAATGCCACAGCCGCCGAATTACAGGGAATCTTAGAAGGTTTAACTTGGTTATCTCCAGGAAGCGTTGCTGTTAGTGGTAAATCACCATCATGGATAATTTCGTTTGATCCTAAGTTTGGCAATATAGATAGGATGCTATCGACAGTTGATGATCTAATATGTGATCCAGCTGCTATTAGACCAATACCTGAACCGCCTTACCAATATGAAATACCGAGACCAGGTTTAGGATCTCCATTACCCGAAGCAAGCCCACTAGAGCCCCTGCGTGATTCAGCCAATGTTTACAACCGGAAGGTCTTCCAACGAGACTTATTTGACCCTAATAAAAAGGTGAATGGTTCCCATAGAACAGTATTACAATTGGCATTAATCAAGAGTTACGATCCAGAATATTATAATCCATATATCAGATCTTGTGATAATACTAAACTATCAGAAGTATCATATACTAGAATAGCGAAGACACAGGAGAGTTATGTGTTGATAGCGAAAGAAATCGACAGCGAAACCGAAAGACGTAGAATATTACAATATCTGTCGACTAACCAAGAGATATTGCCATTTAGGTTTTCATGGGATTGTTTAGGATAAAAGCAAATTTAAGTTAACAAAAGAGGTTAACATGGCGAGAGATATACTTATATATCGTGACTTCCCGATTGTAAATGGGTATGTTCAAGTATCTCCGAATCTAGAGAAGGAGAAAACTTCAATAGCAGCCGGAACAGCAATTACAGTAGTTGAGACGATTATGTCATCTGAACTAGATGTAGAGCAGTCTATAGGTAAACAAAAATGGATACGCCTTCCAGGTATAGATCCAAGTGGATGGCATACGAACGTTTCTGGCGAAAATATAGATCCAGCTGCTCTACTTAGACAATTATAGTTTCTTCGCTAATACTATCCCAACACTCACAGGGCTAGTTAGCGTTCTTAAAATATCCCATTTATCTGATTTCTCAACATATGGTCTCACATATTCAGCTTTTGTGCTTGTGAGACCATCCGCTCGTACGCCTAAATCCCAATCATGCATGCAGAAATAGGTACCCGGCTTAACATATTCCTCTAATCGCTTGAAATCATTATAATTGATTTCAGGATCTTCAGGACCATCGAAGAACACAAATTCTGGGATTACCCCATTTTCTATTATATCATCAATTAATTCATATGATGGTACATTGTTAAATTTTATGTTGTCGAAATTCTTATGATCTGATAAATCTCTCATCGCCTGATCATAGAAATTCTTATCAACTTCACATGTGATCAAAGTCGATGATTCCGCCATTGCATTAGCAATCTGTAGTGTTGAACCACCACCTTTCCATGTGCCAACTTCCAATATTATCGATGGGTTTCGTTCTTTGATAGCATTCGCCAAAAAATCACGTTCTGCGGGCCACATTTGTCCTTCCATCTTATCTCTCTTAAGGGGGCGATGACTGAAAATTTTATCTACTTATTCCCAATCGCGTTTCCAGCCTTTTAAATATTCTTTAGTAACAGCATAGCTATAACCATGTGTACCTGCGCGAAGTTCGGGTGGCACATGAATTGTTTCATTATTATCGACATCTGCTATGGCTTCTTTTATCGCATTATGTGCACTTCTGTTTCTTCTGCTCATTCCCATCTCACAGGTTGCCAGAGACATCGAAATGGCACATTCTGGTAACCCCGTACGCTCGGCGGTGAAGCACGCCGCCATTGCTGCTAACCAAGCATAAGGATTGCCAGCACAATCTTCAAATGCGGTAATAAGCATTCTTCTAGAAATATATGCTGGATCTTCACCAGATTGTATCCATTTGGCTAACCAGTATATCGCTCCATTAGTGTCTGAATTTTGAATAGCTTCTTGATAGCAATGGGCACAATCATAATGGTCATTCCCTCTAGCATCAAAAACAATATGCTTATCAGGCATCGCCATATCAACATGTTCTACTGTTACTAAACCGTCATCGATTAATATGTCAATGATGGTTTCCATCACAGTTATTAATTTTCTAGCATCACCGCTGCATCTGTTTACTAGTCTTTTTGCTACTTCAGATGATATTTTAACCGGCTTGCCTTTAGATTCATAATACTTCTTAACCTTGAGTATCAGTTTCAGCATCTCCGCTTTGTTAAGAGGTTTTGCTTCTAGCACTAAACATCTTGATAAGATAGTACTGTTTACAGCGAATTTCGGCTTCTCAGTGGTAGCTCCAAATAGTATAACTGTTCCATCTTCAACAGCTGGTAACATTACATCTTGTTGTGCTTTGTTCCATCTATGAAGTTCATCTATAAAAACTATTGTCTTCTGCGGCGATGCTTTCTTAGCACCGACGATCAGCGAACGTAGATCCTTTACTGTGGCTTCAGTAGCATTAAGTTTATGGAATTTGGCGTTTGTAACTTTTGCCAATGTAGAAGCAATCGATGTTTTACCTACGCCAGGTGGCCCCCATAATATAACACTTTGGAAGTTACCTGTTTCGACCATTCTGCGAAGTGGTTTATTCGCCCCCAATAAATGGTCTTGGCCTATGAGGTCGTCCAGGGTTTCCGGACGTAAGAGTGCGGCTAATGGCATTTGCTTCCTGAATTTATCGACATCGTACTTCATAAATTTGAAATACTTTAAGTATATAATCAAATGATTGATACCGATAAACCATTTGCGTTGTACGCGGAATGTTCTATAATTTATGACGGTCGAGCTTATTCGACTCTCGCTAACGGCAGATACTTAATCATATATAAGCAAGATGGGTCCCTTCTGATTCATGGCGGCGACCTCTGTAAACCTAGAAATTATCAAGGGCCTGGGTCGATACTATCATATATTGACAGTAAGTTAATATCTACAAATAAAAAGAGAAGATAATTATCACCATTAGCGAAATATTGGAGTATAAGACGCTAACAGGTTGGTCAACAGCACAAATTAGTATCTGTAGGACTGAGAAGGAATTATCTAATAGAATATACAACAATTGGAATAAATACTTCCCCGGTGAGTTCACTTTGATCCAACAGGAATTCAGAACGGGCGTCGGAAGTATTGATGTAATAGGAATTTCAGATAAATCAGAATACTATATCGTAGAGGTTAAGAGGCGTAAAGTCTCTATAAAGGACATTACACAGTTGAAAAGATATGCTGATTTTCTCAGCGAATCTGGTAAAATAACTCATGGTTATCTAGCTGCTCCCGGTATTAGCACAAACGCTGCAACCTATCTTGAACGAAACAATTTTCAATTGATCGAAATAGGCTTCACTGACGCAATATGACAGCCGGAGAGACGGCACTTTACACCCGGTAGCTTAATTGGATTAAAGCGGCGTCCTCCTAAGACGTGGCAGCCATGAAGAACACTGAGGCTCGCGAGGCAATCGGCGGTGATATAATGGTCAATGCAGGTTCGAATCCTGCCTGGGTGACTGACTCACGCCGAGGTGTGTCCCCGGCGAAGGCAGGGGGCGGGCCGAGACCGCCTGATTTACGGGTGGTCTCGGCCTGCCACAGAGGGGAGGCGGGGGACGCGGTCCTCCGGAAACACCACGACGGCTAGGGGAAGAAATGAAAGAAAGTGAGATGCGTGTCGAGAGATCTGTTGTGTTTGGCTGGACGTGGTTCGGAATTGGAATGGTTCGGTTCCACGTTTCGGAGTCTAGTTGGTACACGATGTGGATGTTATTTCTGACGAATAAATTTGCGGTCGGTTTTCATGTCGGCGGCGTGAGTCGATCCGCATAATTTGTTTTTATCCTTATCGGTCAACTTATTCGCGTCCGACATGAACACCTTAGAATTGTCCTATGCTAGAGTGAAGGCGAATTGATAACGTTGATCATCGCGTGGCCGAGGAAGAATGACAACATCAGGAAACGATATATCAGTAACTAGCGAGCAATATATCGCTCGCCTTGTGTATACACCGCCGGAAGTATTCAATCCAGATTTGTTGCAGCCCCGTAAACGTCGAGTCTTGATTATCACTTCTTACTGTGGCGATGATAACCCAGAATGTACTGAAGACAGGCCGTGCAACGATTGTCTGCGGATGTGCAATGTAGCCGTGGTGGTTGTCGGTCAAGACGCCATTATCGGTTCGTTTGAGTAAGTCCGGGTTGCCACACTTTGATCACGTTTGATAAGCTACCATTCACTCACACATCAGGAACGAAAGATGAATCATCCCATACAACCAATAATCACAGACGAACACGGAACTAAACGATTCAAGGCCAACAAGATCGTCCGATATCTTTTAGACGCTGGTGGAATCGATATGAACCAACTTTCTATGATGCCATTTGACCGAGACGACCGAGAGCAATTCGTTCAATTGATTGGATATAGCATCAGCGGATTTTCGGATCTGAGTTACGTTCGTGATGTCACCTACGAAACAGCGGTCGAAATGTCGGAAAATGGAAAGTCAGAATTAGAGGCTCGCATAGAGGTTTTAGAATCAAAGTTGGATGCGGTTCGGAGCATAATAAGCATGCCATTGGGAACTATTGCTCCAAAATTAATGGAACTAGCGGACTGACCGACAACATAGTTTGTGACTGACTAATATGGACACATCAAGATTAATAGCGATTGGTGATATTCATGGCCAATCAGATATCTTGCAAGTTACCTTAAGAAGCATTGATCCACAACCGGATGATACCTTCATTTTCCTGGGCGATCTAATAAATAGAGGACCAGATAGCAAAAATGTTATCGATCAAATTATAGATCTCAGTTACAACTGTAATGTTAAGACCATACTTGGGAACCACGAAGAGATGCTGCTGGGAGCTTTCTTAGGGGGCAAATCAGACCATTCTTTCTGGTGCAAATTCGGTGGTGATAAAACACTACAGTCATACGGTGTAGAAAGTGTAAGACAAATTCCGGGCAGTCACATGATGTTCATTAGAGACTGCCTTGACTATTACGAAACAGACGATTTCATATTCGTACATGCCGGTTGTGACCCCGATCTACCACTACAGAATAACAGTGGTTCTGTTTTACGATGGAATAAATTGAATCCATCAATAGCCAGGCTACACAATTCGGGTAAAACAGTGGTATGTGGCCATACTGTGCAGAAACAGATATTGGATCTGGGACATATATGCTGTATAGACACAGGCTGTGGTGCATGGGTCGGCGGTCGATTGACTGCTATTGACCTATTGTCTGGGAAGATATGGCAAGCAGGTGTGAAAAGCAAACGGGCGACTATTAAGCAGCATCCCACACCGTTTAAAAGATGACTATTTCTTGGTTCTATTCGCCATTAAGTATCTTAACCATATTGTCCATACTTCTTGCGCAGCTTGTGGGTTTTGCTTCCATGCTTTCGACGCAACTTTCTTCGTGGCCGCTATAATCTGGCTAGTATTGCCGCCATTTTGATATACTCTGTTGCCCGTTTTGTATATTTCATCTCTCAACGATGATTTGAAGCCAGTTATATCCTGCGTAATGTCTGAGTTTAATGGATCTTGTGACGCAGTCGCACCAGTTATGTTGCGTCTTGGTGCTTGACTATAACGTGCCTCCCGTGCCCTAGTTGATGTCTGATTAGGCTGAGCTTGTCGTGTCTGTTGTGCTTGTGTTTTGCCATTAAATAATAGGTGTATTCTAGCCAATTTATTCATTATCGAACTTTTAACAGTTTCAGAAACATCTGGTTTGTTAGCGGCTTTGTATAGATTTGTGACTTCCTTAGGATCGACACCGATCTCCGACATTCTGGTATTATATCTATTTCTAAGATTCTCCGTTGCTAGAATAATTGCCAATTTAGCACCTTGCTTGTTGTTCGCTTTAATGTTATAGACACTTATTTTGTTGCTGGTATACCTTGGGTTAGCCACCATAGTTCTAAGTTTATCTAATAATCCAGCTTCGTTTATCGCTGGTATACTATGACCATATCTCCTATTAATCAATGTGATTGCTTTGTTGACAATCGCACCTATATTATTCTCTACTTCATTTCTCTCTAATAGGATAGCACCTACTGCACCCAACAGATCTTCTGACTTGGGAGCACTTTGCATTAGTTCAGCTAACTTCGCATTTAGTTGTTGAATCTTCTCTTTAGCTTGAGAGTTATTCGTCTTGCCTTTAGATATGATATCTGAGAATTCTTTCCTGATTTCATCTACATCATCTGTCGTCGCTTGTGTCGGTTTACTACTGCGTTGTTCACCACGGTACTGTCCGCTTGATCTTCTACCACGCCCCATTTCTTGCGTGATTTCATTAGTGACTTGGTTCCGGATATTCTTTTGAACATCTGTGTCAGTTATGTTGAAAGCATTGTAAAAGTCTATCCACCACTGATCATTGTTGATTATAGAGTTTTCAGAAGATTCTGCTATGTTAATTAATTTATCTATTGATCTTATTCCTCCCTTATTGGGAGCCATGAATGCCAGGAGTATGTCTAAATCAGATGCTGCTCCTGGCATTATCGAGGATTTTAATTTTGCTAACCCAGCTTGCAATATGTTTTCTAAATTCCCTTCGTCTATAACTTTCAATCTAGCTATAGATTCTACCATAAAATATATAAATGGCAACCTATTTTGATTGGCAATGCTTTCCGTTATTGTTATTCTTTTATCAGAGATGATATATAAAGACGATGATAGATTGTCGCTAGACCGCGAATTTATTGTTTTCAGTTTCATAGTGTATTTTTGCGAGTAACAAAGTGCAATTACCATTCATGATGTTGAGTTATGGTGACTTCTCTATTACTAAAAAATTATTTTGGTGTGAGAAAGATCAGGCATATTTATTGCCGATTTTTACCGACTCTGAGATAGCCTCAAAATTTATCGATGAGATGCAAAAGATATTAGATGATAGCAGTAGCGATGTAAAACTACAGGTCCAAGTTTGTGATGATGCGAAAAATGCTGTAGCTATACTCACTACTATTGCTACAATATTACCAAGTCTGCGAACTATTATACTTAATCCAATTCTGGATAATATGAACAGCAATATGATTAGCATTGATGAAACTATTGATTCGCTTCAGACCAGCTTGTCTGGTTCTGGCGATATGTCATGTGATTCGGAGAAGCATTTATAATCCTCGCTGCATTCATAAAACGCAACAACTTTCCTATTTAGGATACCAGTTTCAATTACTGGTGTGATATCATTTAACGATATTTCTTCTTCTTTTTCGGTCTGCAAGTGCTTTTCTATTCCACTCATGATACTCTATTTTTCCGAATCTAGTATAAGTGAAAACAAGTCTATTGTTTACAATAGCTGCTGATGGATATGAGCCATTATCCTCGCTAATTGTTGATATACGATCTACTGTGACAGAGTCGTTGACCAACATCAACTCACCGAGGCTTAGCAGTCTTCTATATTTACCCATTGTATCATTCCAGATTAGATAATTACTATTATTATATGTTATAGCGTGCAGTGAGCTATTGTTGTTTCTAATGTCAGTATCAATTGGATCAGACCAAGTAACCCCATCATTTGAGCTACTATATTGAGCATATACATGATGGTTCCCGAAATTGCGGCTTAATAAATGGAGTTTATTGTTTTCTATCCATAAAGTAGGTTGTATGATCCCATTGCCAAATTCATTGATTACTGACAACGTATCGTTAACCAACTCGCCGATAACACATGTTGCTTTCACCTCATTGTATAGTGGTAAGATCAATTTATTATTGAAAATAACCGGTTTGCACCTAGCTAACAATGACGTTCTAGCTATTTCGATTGCTTCGCCAAGCAATTGAATTCCGTTGGCCACATTGACACGCTGTATCCAAAGACTACAATGCTTCCATCGATCTGTTATGCGACTAACTTTCATATTCTCAAATTTGGAATACAACAGTGTCGCTTCTTTGTCATCAAAGCACCAGACTACCGGATTGCCTGTTCCATGTCCTATTTTTACTGATTTTAATGAGTTGTTCTTGTCTATGAACTTAAGATATACACTCTGGTCATCCAAACATTCACCACTACCAGAATACCATGCCAATAATGCACCTTTATTGATCGCACAAACAGATGAACAATGGTTAAATATGGATTCCTGAAATTGCAAAGATCTCTCGTCGGCGAATATACTGTCTAAAAATAATGATAACATTTTTCGCCTCTGAGATTGGTTGAATGAACAAATCAGCTATGAACAACTGGATTCGCCAAGCTAGGCATAGGGCCAAGAAGTACAATGTACCAAACAACCTAATCGCTGATGAAATTTCACGCATTGTAGATTTGTATGATTGCTGTCCATATTGCAAGTCTCATCCAGAGACTTTAGATCACTTGTTTCCGATTAAAGATGGTGCACCGAATGTAGCAGCGAATGTTGTACCAATTTGTAAAAAGTGCAAGTGCATTAAGAGAAACAATAGTATAGCATGGATGTTCACCAACAACCATATCTCTGCTATAATCTATACTTCTATTATCGAGACTGCCATATCATCACCAGGATCTACTACATTAATGGAGTATCTGAAGAAAATTTCCGGCAGATCTGAATAGGAATTATTCTGTTATTCTCTGTCCAGCTAGTATGTATTTTAAGAACAGGATTTTATTCTCGAATTAACCACCAGGTCATTGTTTGTCACAAATCCCTGATGGTTGATTCAACGGATACTTCTTGGACTTAAGATGACCTCAGATACTGTACGAATATTGACTTTGGATGGTAGAATCAGTACCGAGCTATACTGTGTAGAGACAGACAAGGCAGACCGGAAAGGTCATATATCCTTGACTGAAATCGGAACAGGGCGGAAGCTGAAAGTCAACCAACGTCGTGTTCTCCGTGATTGTAACGAAAGCGAAGCCTACGTTGTTGAGACCGGAGATAAATATCGTGCAGTATGTCCGAAGTGTTCTTATCTTCAAGAGATTAGACCGACTGATGATTCGATGAATTGTCCAGAGCATTCTATCACTAAACTTCAATGGAGAGAGCGTCCAATGAGCAACGTCGTTACAGATCCCCAGAACCCGGAATCACAAATCGCAGAAGAGCAGAAACCAGTGAAACAAAATAAGCCAGCATCTGAAAAGAAAGAAAAGCCGGTTCGCGAGCCCATTGTTGTTGATTTCGACAAGATTTCCAGCATTCCAGGAATACAACTCTACACGAAGAAAAGTGTTGCTTTCGACCATGCTAAAATCAACGTGGCTGCTCACGTGTTGATCCATACTGGCGACCCAGCCCGCAAATTGTGCTTCAACACGTACGATGGAACTCTGGGCAAAAAAGGTAAACCCTTGCTACTGGAAGCTTTCGTCGCTAACCAAGACACCGAAGGTAAAAAGCCGTGGTATTCGGTTGAAGACATAGAAAAGACGATCGCGAAATTGGTAAAAGACGGCTACGAAAAGTATGAGCACGCTCCCAAGGAAGCGTGATACCTCAACGCAATAACAAACGGTCATAATAAGATAATAAGACTATCTTATTATGACCGCCGAATGATCGGCTTTATAACCACCATACAATGGAGAACTATCAATGCTAGTGCTAACACGGAAGATAGACGAAGCAATTATCATAGGAGATAACATCAAAATCACCGTCCTCGACATCCGCTCAGACTCAGTTAAACTAGGTATAGACGCACCGAAAGAAGTGCCTATTCTTAGAGATGAACTTCTGACCCGCAAATTGAAACCACGGTCAAGAACTAGTCCTGAAGCCGATGACTGAACAGACATCGGATGCAGATGATATATCATATAATCTGCATATACTTCAGAAGATGGCAGAGCAACTGCCCGACAATGTGCGTCAGCTATTTCTCAGTCAAATAGCCAAAGTATGGCAATCAATGGCTGCAAGAGAAGAAGACCTGATAGCTAAGCTTCAAGATTGGAGTCTCATAGTTGCGACCATGAAATTCGATCTTGAAGCGACGACGGATGAACGCGATAGACTACAACGTATTGTAGACGATTTCCAATCAGATTAGTAAAACACAAAATAGGACAATAATATGAGCACAGCGACTGAAGTCACCTTCGAAAGTTTCTCCAAACCAGTCAATGAATCGTATGTACAGCTTGCTACAGCAGCCGTCCGTACCCAGAGTGAATTATATATCGTAGACTGCGACAGAGATGTATTATACCGCACATATCTCGAATCTTTTCCGCCAGGCACCAACCCAATTTTCCGGACCAAGACGAAACATGATTGTTCTACGTGCAAGAATTTTATCCGTAACCTCGGCGGTGTTGTCTCAATTATCGACGGCGAAATCAAAACCATCTGGAGTAATCTTGGTGCATTGCAGGAACCATATGCTACTGTGGCAGCAGCCATGGATTCTTATGTATCCTCGTTGCCGATTCGATCTATCCTCCGCAGCAAAGAACGTCAATATGGTGCCTCTAAGACCGTAGAAGCACCATCAGATTCTAATCACAATACGCCAATCGCGTGGAATCACTTTTGTGGAATCGTACCTGAGCGATTTACCTCAGCTTCGGTTGAAGCAGATCAAGGTCAAGCGATTAACATTAAGGGAGTTTTCAACCGTGGGCTGTCAGAACTAAGTGCAGATAGCTGCGAAGAAGTCCTGCAATTAATTGAATCTAATTCAATTTACCGTGGACAAGAATTCCAGAGTAACATCACGGAATTTCTCACTCTGAAACGACAATTCGACCGGTTAGAATCAGTTCGCAGCAAGGAACTATTTGTTTGGCAACACTTCAAGAATAAGAATTCCAGATTCAAGAACACTGTAATTGGCACATTAATTGAAGATCTATCTAACGGTGTCGATCTGGACGCGGCTGTTAGGTCGTTTGAGGCGAAGGTCGCGCCTACAAATTACAAACGCCCAACTTCATTGATCACGCCGAAAATGGTTTCAGACGCGATGAAAACCATTACGGAACTTGGCTTAGAATCGGCGATCGAACGAAGATTCGCAAAGATCTCAGATATCAGCGTGAACAATGTTCTGTTCGTAGACAATTCTGTTCGCAGCAAAATGCTGAACAGTATTGAATCTTGCTTACAGGGACAAATTAAGAAACCTGTTCCCAAGATCGATAACGCTACAGACATTTCTATTGATGACTTCATCAACAATGTCCTGCCAAAAGCAACATCTGTGGATCTTCTTGTGACGAATTCCATGCAGGGCAACTTTATGAGTATGACAGCACCAATGCATGGTGACTCTGGCAGACTCCTAAAATGGAATAATGACTTCGCTTGGTCCTATGATGGCAATATCACAGACTCGATTAAACAGAAAGTGAAAAAAGCTGGCGGCAATGTGAATGCTAAGCTGCGAACTAGTTTGGCCTGGTTCAATACCGACGACTTAGATATCCACATGTTCGGACCCAACAACGTGCACTTATGCTTCCGCACCCCTAACAAGCGTGTGGCATATGCAGCATTGGATGTCGATATGAACGTTGGTTATAGCTTAGTTCGCGATCCAGTGGAAAACATCAGCTGGCATTCACTACCGAATGGTGAATATACCATCAATGTTTGTAATTTTAACAAACGCGAATCTGTCGATGTCGGTTTCGTATTGGAAGTGGAAACAGAAAATGGCGATGTTAAAACATTCAGCTATAATAGTCCTATTCCACACAAAGCAGAAATCGAATGTCTCAAAATCACAATTAAAGACGGAGTAGTAACAGCCAAATCAGCGAATAATAAGCTTACATGTGGTTCCATCTCACAAGAGAAATGGGGCATCAAGACGGAGGAATTACATAAGGTCAATATCATAACAATTAGCCCAAATTATTGGGATGATAACACCACTGGCAATAAACACTGGTTCTTCATCTTAGACGGGTGTAACAATCCAGAGCCTATACGTGGGATCTACAACGAATTTCTCTCGCCATCATTGGAGCAACATCGCAAAGTATTCGAAATTCTCGGTGACAAGACCAAGTGTCCAGTAACTAACGATCAGTTGAGTGGGGTTGGTTTCTCATCAACGAAACGTGATTCTGCAGTTGTTTATGTGACAACAGCTGCTGGCAACAGACCGTATCGCATCAATTTCTAACGTTCACTTTCTCCCGTTCCACATTTCACATTGGATAATAGTATGAATATCTTCGAAGAAGCGACCAGAAAGCAATTGCGATTCTCTTCACCCAGAGGTGAATTGACCGTTGAGCAACTTTGGGTATTGCCATTAACCGGAAAGACAGCTGATTTGGATTCAGTTGCACGAACGATTGACACAGAACTCAGGTCATTATCAGAGCAATCTTTCGTTTCTACCGCAGTTGATCCGCGAAAACCAATTCTCGAGTTAAAACTCGAAATTGTGAAACACATCATCGCGGTGAAGCTCCGCGAAGCCGAAGAGGCTAAAACATATGCCATGAAGAAGCAACGCCGCCAGGAGATTCTAGAAATCTTGGCTGCTAAGAAAACAGAACGTTTAATAACGTTGTCTGAGGAAGAATTGCTTTTAGAACTCGAAAAGGTCAGTTAGCAATTCGTCTGCCCGTGCTAGTTGGAAGGTTCGTTTGTTCCCTATATCAGGAAGGTGATCTATGCGTAGTTTGTTTCTAGTCCTAGCGTTGCTTGCTTCACCGCATGTTTACGCACAAGAAATCGTTGAATTTTATGGATCTAGTTTCCCAACCATTTCTGGTGGTTGTGTAAACGGTGTCTGTCCTCAACGAGTATATCAGCAAGCAGAGCCTGGGCCAGTTGTTAGGACTGCTGGTGCTGTAATAAATGGTGCTGGGACCATTGTGCACCACAGCACAGTTGGTGCAGCACGTGTCGTTGGTGGTGTAGTCCATGGAGCCGCTAACGTGGTCCACGGGACGGCACACGCCATCGCTGGTGTTGTGAACCGCGATCAAAGGGCATATAATCATGCACTTCGCGAAGCACAGATTCAGGCACGATCTGGGCGAGTCGGGCATTATCTCGGAGTCGCACCGGGGGCCAGATTTAGTGGCGTCGGCTCATCACTATCAGCTTCCCCAAACCATTGCACACCGCGAGGTGGTATGACCCTCGTTGCGAGAGCAGTCGTGCGTAGCAATGATGGAAAATATTACTGGTCCGCTCACTATCGATAAGACCATAGCGGTCTAGAAATTCGATGCTCGCCAGAAGCAAGGTGAAAACCTTGCTTCTGCTGTATATATCGAGATGCGGTTATATTCTACTAACACCGATTTTACAGCACCCAAAATATGCTGTGTGTATGATATAGACAGCCAATTATTTCATTGCTACTGGAATGGTTCTCTAAACGAAAAGCACCTGATATCAATCATATCATTCCACTTATTCAATAAAAACCATCGGATTATACTGTGGACGGAGAACTGTGTTAAAGATAATTTTTATAAACTAATTTCGAATTACTGTGAAATCAGACCATTTCATTTCAACGATTTCTGTGACGACAACCTACCATCAATTTCAGATATGGTAGCCAATATTAACGGCGGTCTAAAGTTTAGAGCAGATTTAGTCAGATTATTGATTCTATACGCATATGGTGGCTGCTGGTTTGATTTAGATTGCCTATGTCTACGAAATTTCGACCCATTGTTTTCGAATTTCAAAGACGATGTTTGTGTCTATCGCTGGCAGAATGAAAATTATCCCAACAATGCTGTATTTTGGAGCCTCGATAAAAAGTCTGAAACTGTTTCGAAATTAATTAGGTTTCTAATCGATAGGAAACTTGGTTGGGGTTTCCAACAGGCTAAACTAGATTTTAAAGATGATGTAGATCTATTGGTGTTACCATGTGGCTGGTTTGATGGTGGATGGCTAGAGAATCCATATAATGTAACATTTGACAATTTCTTCATGCAATCTGATAAGACATGGCACTTCGGAAACTTCTTCAGTGGCTGTTTTTGTTTCCATTGGCACAATAGATGGAATAGCGTTATTGAGGTAGGATCACCACTTGATCAACTAGCTAGATTGATGAGTCGCATGAGTAATTAGAATACCAATCACATCTTCGAGGAAATAATGTACGTGCTTGCTCAAATCTCCCCCGGTGAATTAGTCGATAAATTAATCATATTGACGATTAAATTAGAGAAAATATCAGACGAAGAAAAACGGAAAAATATCAGAATCGAATATGATTCGTTAGTGGCCAAATACGAACACATACACCAATTACTTGGCGAACAACAGTTGCCGCCTAACACTCAGGGTATGCCAGAACTGGTCAAAGAGCTGAAAGAAGTGAATACTACCATTTGGGAAATAGAAGACGAAATAAGGGAGTGCGAAAGAAATAAAGATTTCGGTCCGAAATTCGTAGAATTAGCTAGAGGCGTTTATTTCAATAATGATAAACGCAGCGTGATTAAGAGAAATATAAATAGTCTATGCAGTTCAGAAATAATTGAAGAAAAGTCCTATAGCGAATATTAAGAATGACTAAGTTGACAGTAATGGTCTCCATTTACGAAAGTGGAGAATGGTTGCAAAATAGATTAGAAAATCTGATGGAATGCAGGTCGGACAATATTGATGTCTGGTGTGTGAACGCTAATAGCCCAGATCCAAGAGACGATAGTATACCGAAGCAATTCCCATTTAAATACATCAAATTAGACAATCGCATAACAGTATACGAGACTTGGAATTACATTATTAAAAACTCTGATGGCCAATATATCACCAACGCCAACACAGACGATATTGTAGCACCAAATTGTTACTCTAAGATGATGGATATATTGGATCACAATCGTGATTACGGTTTCGCATACTGCAGTTGGAATACGACGTCTACACCGAATCAGAAATGGTCTCATCTGACAAACATCGATCCAAATGGACATCCAGGCAATTATGCTGGTGATATTATTAGAGCAGGTGTCGGTCATTTCCCATTATGGCGTAGATCGCTACACAACAAGCTCGGCATGTTCGACACCAAATTTAAAGCGCTAGCTGACGCTGATTGGTGGGCAAGATGTTACCATATGGGTAAGACAAAATTCTGGTGGATAAGAGAGAATCTGGGAACTTATCTCTGGAGAGATGGACAGAATCTCTGGAACAGAGCGATCACTGGCGAAGAATGGCAATTATACCACACGAAAGTCAACGAATATATGGAAAAATAGGCATCGAAAGTGCTTATAGTTTCGGAGACGCATTATTTAACATACCTTTAATCAAGGCCATACACGCATATTATCTTCCAAAAGAAATAATAATTGCTACTAAAAACAAATATCGAGACGCATTCGTAAACGTACCAGAAATAACCAATATTATTGATATCGAAGATATATACCACGGTATACCTATTTTAGAGAAAATGGGCTGTAATAAAGTGATCCAAATTACGCAAAATGCTAAATTTCAACAATTTAAATCAATAGACCAGAATCACTCACTCATAGACACACCACTATGGATAGGCCGAGAAATTGGAATACCAGATTTCGACCAGAGACCGATTATAAATCTAACTGACGAAGAACTTATTAGTACCGAACCCATCCTGCAATCTGATAGACCAACAATAGCGATAGAATCGCAAGCATTCTCAGGCCAAAGTTGGGCTGCCCAAAAAGACATCGACACAATAGTCAATAAATTCAAATATACACACCGCATATTGTGGTTAAGCAACCATAATGCACCGAATATTCCAAATGTTGATAATATGCTGCGATATACAAGGCGACAAGTCATAGCATGCCTCAGATCAGTCGACAAGTTCTTCTCAGTAGGATCGGGATTCTTCTGTGCATCTCTAGCACTGCCTCAATCACTTCAACCTAAGCAGATAATATGCTTATGGACTGATTCCCTATATAGATATAAGCAGCCACTACGCGAAAAGCAGTGGCACAACGATATTAAGTGGATCGATGACGCACAGCAACTCCATCAATTTCTAGCATGAAAACCAGAAGAACAACCACAACGGCAAGAATCAACAGCAGGATAAAGATGCAGCTACCCATTATACCGAAGTACGAAGTAAACGATGTTGCAAAAATCGCCATAATACAAGGTGGAGCTTGGGGTGACAACATTAACAGCACACTGATGTTGAAACCATTAAAAAATCACTTCAAAAATTCCATCATAGACATTCATACATCGACCAATTACAGCAACGCCTACTATAACAATCCATATGTTGACAATATAATACAATATCCGTGTTACGATAAAAATTCAGCTATCAACTTAGCAATATCAATACCACCATTATTAGCCAATTCAAATTACAACATAATCTGTGCACCCCATCCCATGTTCAACCCTGATAGATGGAGTAGCACTAAACATCCAAACTGGGGTGAAAACTTAATATTCGCCTGGGTTAGAGCCTTAGAAGTTCTAGATGTCCAATATGGTGACACTCTAGAAACAATATTGGTATTAACAGATAACGAAAAATCAAAAGCCGTCAATAAAATCAAGTCATTCGAAAGTGATGCTAGGTTCAAGAACTTGATGGAAATACATGGAGAATCAGGCCAAACTTTCTGGAATCATGACTGGACAGAAAGAGTGGTTAGAAAACTGGCTTCAATGAATCAAATCGTGTTTATTAGCCACGGTGGGTTAACCAACCAAATTCAAGATTTGCAATCATCATATCCATCGAATGTTGTGTATGTTGGTGACTTATCCATCAGAGAATGTGCTCATGTTTTCAATTACTGCGACAGATTTTTATCAGTCAGTTCAGGATTGAGCAATGCCTGCAACACTAACCATTGCAAGAAAGACATACAATGGATAGAGACAGTTAATAGCATAACATGTAGTAGTGCAGCCATAAGAAAAGATAATAAGGTTTTCTGGCATGAGAATGATCTAAATAAATTTATCGAATACCTATCAACCAATTAGAATTATCGTGAAAATTAACTTAGTATATGCTTTCCATCCAGGTTCAGATCAGACTTGTTCGCCATTCTGCATAACAAACTATCTGCATAAATATCTGAGCGAAAGGGCAGAAGTCACATACGATGTATGGGATTCAATGAATGTTCCCAAGGGAGACCCTGAGTCTGTATTCATAGGACATCCAAATTACGACCCAAACACTATAGTCCAACAAGTATTTCGGAGAAATATTGAATTCAGAGCCAAATGCACTATACATCCATTTCACCATCAAATGGTCGAAGTCAATTGGCCATTCAACGATATAAGCACAGCAGCAGATAAAATATTCTCGATATGTGGACCATATTGGTACGATACCATAGATAACACTGTTTTTAAACACTGGAAACCGAAGATGGTCAGATTGGATATGGCCGTCGATTGCAATATTTGGAAATATCGCAAAAAACGGTTCAATGACATTGGCAAACGTGGAATAGTATACATTGGCGCAGCAAAACCAGAGAAGAACATCGCATATCTACACCAAATAGCCAGAAAAATGCCGAACGTGAAATTCAGATGGTACGGTGGATATAGTGACCATCCAATAAATGGGTTAGCAAATGTTGAAATTATAGGGTGGACTGATTTCCGAAATGAACAAGTGCTCGAAGAACTATATAATTTCGCCGACATATTTCTAAATGTATCTATAAGCGATGCTAACCCGACAACGTTGTTGGAATTCGGACTGGCTGGTGGCTTAATACCAATCTGCACCGAAACATCCGGATATTGGCGATCACCAGCTTTTATTAATATTCCACATATTGGCGATGATGCCATTAAGATCATAAATCAATGGTTACATGAACCCACCGAGAAGTTAACTGAGTTATCTGCATCCAACAGAATGTTATGCGAGAAAGAATACACATGGGAGAAGTTTTGCTCGACAGTCTGGAACGAAATAAACAAATTTTTCTAGAAAAAGCCGTCAAGAAACACGGACACAAATACGACTACTCAAGAGTCCAATATAATGGCACGCATAAAAAAGTTATAATATTGTGTCCACATCATGGTGAATTCACGCAGAGCCCTGCTGGTCATCTGAGCAGTAGAGGATGTAATAAGTGTAGGATTCAGAGAGTTAGCTCAGTAGACGAATTTATTAGGAAAGCTAATATAATCCATGGCCATAAATATGACTATAGTTTAGTCAATTACGTGAATAATGATACTCCAGTAACTATAATCTGCCGCGAACATGGGCCATTCCAGACTAGGCCACGATCGCATACATCTAGCAAATCTGGATGTCCGAAATGCTGGTCCAAATCAGACCTAAATCCGATTGAAAGAGCTATAGAAAAATTTGGCGATAAGTTTTTATATTCCGAAGACAAGATAATATGTAAAAAGCATGGCATTACAGGATACAATATACATCAGCACCTGAAATCAACATATGGTTGTAGATCATGTTATGAGGAAAACAGGAGGATGTTACACTCAGAGTTTATATTAAGGGCTAATGCTATACATAGCAACAAATATGAATACAATGATGTTGAATTCAATACGGTATCGGACACGATTAAGATTACGTGTCCATATCATGGTCAATTCCAACAAACAGTTGCAGCACATATTTATGAATCTAAAGGGTGTTGGCAATGTTCCCATGTACCATTATCGTTAGATGAGTTTATTTTCAGGTCCAATGAAACACACAATAATAAATATAACTATTCACGTGTTGTCTATTCAAACATAGACACCAAAGTAGAGATAATATGTCCAGATCACGGTAGTTTCTGGCAGAAACCAATTGGTCATTTGTCTGGAGCAATTGGTTGTAGGAGATGTTCATCATCAGCATTACAGAATAAAGTCATTGCTCTATTGTCTGAATTAGGAGAAGATTTCGATATAAACAATAGATCTATCATTACACCATATGAACTTGATTTGTATATCCCAAGAGTGAAGTTTGGCATAGAAGTACATGGCAATTATTTCCACTCATATAATTATGTTGAGAATCAACAAGAGAGGATGAGACATCATTTAAAAGCCACGCTGGCGACAGATATTGGTATATCTTTACTCCAATTTTACGAACATGAAATAAATGATAAGTGGGTCATTGTGAGAAGTATGATAGAGCACAAATTAAGGCTATCTTCAACGGTATACGCTAGGAAATGTGATATCTTGAAGATAGGGCATCACGAGGCTTGTCAGTTACTACAACAGTCCCATATGGATGGTTTTATTAATTCAACAGCACATTATGGTTTGAAATATGATGGTAAATTAATTTCGGCTATATCGTTCATAAATAAACCAGGTTACTGGGAAATAGCTAGATATGCGACGTTGCCGGGTTACTGTATAATCGGTGGTTTCAGCAAACTGTTAAAGAAATTTATATCGGATATCAAGCCGAACAGGTTAATTACTTATGCTAATCGTAGGTTCTCTGTCGCGAATGTCTATAAACTCAATGGCTTCAAGTTATTACATATTACTAAGCCAAATTACGTATATCTTAATTCGTCGGGTAAATATGTTGGCACTAGACAACGATTCCAAAAACATAAATTGCCAGCTATCTTACCAAATTATAACAATAACTTGACAGAAGCTCAGAACATGTTTATAAATGGATATAGAAGATTGTGGGATGCTGGACATTATAAGCTAGAATTCGACTTCAATCAAATGGAAGTATTGAAATGAGTGTGAAGTCAATACTTGAATCTGAAGTTGTTATACACACAGACGGATCATGTGACCCAAATTCCGGTTTTGGCGGATGGTCTGCTATTATACAGTATCTAAGACATGGTGATTTCATCGAGAGGGAATTCAGCGGTGCTGTTAGAGACACAACCAACAACAGAATGGAGATGACCGCTGTCTTAGAAAGTTTGAGACTACTGAAGAAACCTTGTTCTGTAGTTGTTTACACTGATAGCAAATATGTGCAGCAAGGCATAGGAGGGTGGAGTAACGGTGTTCCCACTACAAAAGGCTGGATAGTCAACTGGATAGCAAATGGTTGGCGGAAAAAGAATGGCGACTTGTTGAATGTCGATCTCTGGTTGAAGCTGCATGAGCAGGCGATCAGGCATGTTAAGATTAAAGTGAAATATGTTCCAGGTCACGCTGGGCATATTTTGAATGAAAGATGTGATCGCCTAGCTATGGAAGCTAGGAAAACGTTAAATTGATGTTTGTCGGCGTTGTGGAAGTTCGAGTGTTAAGGTACGCTGATACCGAACACCTACCGTACATTGTCTCTCTCATGTACAATTATGGTGGGTAAACAAGCGGCCCATCCCATTCGATGGGAAAATGGTTAGAGGTGTAACTCAATTGGCAGAGTACAGTGTAATACTGGATGTAGGTTCGAATCCTACTACCTCTTTTGTAATTTCACCACTTGTAACAGGCTAGCATTATGAATAAGAGTTCGTTGTTATTGTCTTTCGCTAATCCCGAAAAAATGGATGAATTTCTGCAAGCCATTGAAAAATGTATCGATAAAGCAAGAGATGAGGCACTGCTTAATAACGAATCAATAGGGTTTATTTTACAAACATTCTCCGAATCGGTAGTAGATCCACCTCTTAAGAGAGATGATGAACGAATGTGTTCACTCTTCGTCTGTGGAGAAATGGTACATCGTGGTTTCTTAGCAGATTTACACAAGAGATTCGAACACGAAGTTAGTTTACATTCTGGTTCAGTCGAAATACGTGAAGATACCGGGAACGGCTGGAAAGTATTGCGAAGCAGATCGCGTAGAAATGCTCAGATATAATTGAAAGGCAGTTTGATTTTGTGCTTTCGTAGTATATCTATGAATTCATCTACATAATCGCAGCCATATTTTCCGATCTGTTCGTCTATCCAGGCATCAACAGCTTCCGGCAATTTTAAGCTTTGTCCGAATTGCATCTGTGAATGCTGCCTGAAGCTGGTTGGATCTATGCCTTTTCTAGACAATTTCAATATCTCGTCTGAATGGTCGCTAAGGTTATCTATCCAAACAATGCCAATATTAGATTTATCTATTTCGCTAAGGTCATTTAAAATAGTTTCCAATGTAGTAATGATTTCCCATCTGTGCATATCTAGCAGCGGTCTTTCTCTTCCATCTGTTATTCTGTAGGCGTTTTGCTCAGTTGATCCATTTGTAAACAGTGGCGATATCGTCTTAAGACCGTCAAGGTAAATTTCGTCATATGTGTTGATATGTTCATTCCATATGCAATAATTTCTAAGCCTTGATCGCATCAATGCTATTGGTTCTCGCAACATCAATATAAATTTGGCGTTGTGGACTTCATGTGATATTTCTGGTATGAAGAAGCCTAGGCGGTGATTCGATTCACAAAGCATCAGTGTGTCGGATCGATTATATATCACCATCCTTTCTGATAAGTTCTGTGTCCAATAGTCTTCGCCAGATAGTTTCATCTTAACTTCTTTGGCCAACACTGGTGCGAATTCGTGCCTTACCCACGATTCATCAATCGCACTGCGTCTTATAGTCTCCGCTATTGTATGTGTGCCAGCTCTCTCCAAACCAACACAAAATAGGCGATCTCTGCTGCCGTTTCTCCTCTGATGCATTATATAGGTTTTTGAGAATTCGTTGTTTATTTTACACAGTTGCGATAATTTCGGGTAACCGGCAAAATGAGCTATAATGACTCCTGGGTTATCTAACTTAACTTCGTCTATCGTATCACCGCCCATTCTTGGCATGTCGGGAATTGGCCATTTAAAATTCGGTTCTATAGAGAGCGGGTTTGATATTGTAGAATATTCATAACAGTTCCTTTTGGCTCTAGCGTTCCATTTATCATATTGGAGTATTTTATCTGTGATGTTAAGTTCATGCATTACCCACAATAATACGCCCTGATCATATAATGCGATATATTCTTTGGCATACTCATTACCAATGAGTTTTTCTGTATTAGCGATCCATATATCTATTATATATCTATCTCTGTGTTTATGTAAACCCACTACGCCTGAATTCAGAGCCACCTCTTCTTTGTCTTCTGCTATTGATATGTTATGTTCTTTATATAAGCGTTTGTCGTTTAAACATGTATCTGGTGCGAAGTAGTCTCCCACTACTACAAAATCTTCTGTCATTTTATGAAATATCGGTTCTATTTTGTCGGTGACTACGATATCGACATCTAACCATAGAACATATTCCTCTTGTATGTCTTCTATTGTTGATTTTATGATATATGGTTTACTCCATTGTACCCATCTATCTTTGAAATGTTTCTTCATCCTCTTAATTGGCTGTTCACTGAATTCTAGTATTTCGACATTTAGTGCTTTTAATTTGTTTTCATATTCATCGTCAAAATCCAGCGGAACAACGTAAATTGGAACGTTCGACACTCTACATATAGAATCATAGCAAATGATAAAATCGTCCCAAAAATCTTGAGTAAATGCAGTTATTATTGCCTGATTCATCTTGTTCCCTAATGAAGTTATTTTATTTACACGAATTCTTATGGGTAAATAATGAGAAATTATTGGCCTGGGGGTTAATTATGAAACAGCAGAAAATAATTCGTGATATTCCGAAGAAACCGGTAACTGTTTTAGATAATAGGACACCGAAAGCGTTACCAGACATTGTGGTGGACCCACAATATGCCAATAAGCCAGTTCGAACCGTGAACTATGTTGAAGTCGGTAATATGGAGGCTAAACAAATACAGTTTATAATCCAGCAACTAAATGCTACCTATGATTCGGCTAAAGGTGGTATACACTACTTCGTTCCTGTTAGGCACGGTAAAATAGGTGCTGATATCGTGTTTGAGGAAGAATTCGAGAAAGTCGGTAATGACATCTTCGAAGCGGTTGACAAAGATAATAATATCATCGAAGATGCCAAAATCAGGTTGAAAGGTGGTGCTAAAGAAGTCGCGATTGTACGCCGAAACGTCTAGGAGAAAACGAATGGCGAAAGGTATTGCAAACGGTATCAGTGAATTAGTTAATCAGCTCAGTGCCAAAGAAGGTGCACAGATCCAAGGCCAATGGAGGAGCATCCGCAACAAAATAGATTCTTTGTTGCTTTCGACTAATTCTATGGCTGGCCGTAGTGACGAGATCAGGAAATTATGTTTACAACTCGATAGTATGACACCAGAAGATCGTGAGAAACACATAGCTACATATTGGGGTACGAATTATTTGGCTAGAGTTGAGCCATTGCTTCATCAGCTAAAGATATTAGAATCATACTTAAATAGTGTCACACCTTCGGAGTAGCTGCCGTAACGGCAGCCGCTTGACCACTATTCATCTGTTGTGTCACAGTATTGTCCTTCGGCACGACAGATTGTGCTATATCGCGGATAACTTTTTCTTGGTCCCGTATCTCTTGCTGCTTCTGCTTAGAAGCACCTGGTGCTTCGCCCTTCGCGAAGTCTAGCATGTTTGTGAGTTGTTCTTCGAAATCACCTGGGTTTTCTAATGTTTCAGCGCTGATTCTGGCTATTGGCTGCGGAGCATTCGTCTGAGCATTTACTACGAACAATATTATGCTTTGCCCATCATCAGACTTCTTCCAATTTATGCCTTGCTGCTTCAATACTTCTTGTAATGGGCCTATGCCCATTTGAGTGCCTAGAACTCGCAAAGCACGCGCGAATTTTGCAAATAGGTCAGTAGGTTGATTGTCGTTCGGCGTTGCTATGCCGTCTAATGCTTCCATCAACCGCGATTTAAACGTTTGTTTCGGTGATTCGGCAAATAACAATACCCGTGTATGTTCTTTTGCTGTTTTCTTATATCCAGATCCTTCTGCAATCCTCTTAGCAGACTCTTGAAAATCTGGGTTCACTAATTTTTCAACATTACTTGATTTATGACCGATTATCGGCTTCTCCATGGCTTGCGTTATTCGATCATAAAATGTCATTTTCTGAATCTCCTCGCCTATACCTGCGGCGATCATCGACAATTGCGATTCGGATAGTGCTTCTAACGAGAAAGCTAATATGGTACCACCACGAACTCTCTCATGTTCGAAATGCACATTATTTTTATCTAGGGATGGTTTTATATACTCATATAGGTTGTGAAAAAGTGAGCGATCTTTCTGAAATAGTTTGATCCCTTGAATGTCGCTTTCGTCACATGCTATATCATACTGCACACCATTATCCTGACACCAGTCATTGACTGCTGTTATGACTTCTATTAATCTCGGGTTAATGCCGTTGTTCATTTTCTCGTTGATCTTGAGTTTATATGTTTGTTTCTGCTTATTTCTTGTGATTCGTACCAAACCGCTAAATCGGTAATAGTGCCTCTCTTATCTTCGACGAAAACTATACCTGTCCCGTCGATATCTTCGCCCAATGTCTTGTAATGATCACGAAAGAATGAGACTATGTTATCAGCGAGAGGGTTAACATCTTGAGATATAACCGTAGATGTTCCGAAAAGTCTCAAGAATTTTCTAGCGAACCTAGCATCGCCTGATTTAATTTTCCATATGCCACTACTTGGGTCAGGATTTAGGATTATGTGCTTAGTGCGGTATCCTACTTTACAACCATCTCTGCTGACTCCGATATTGAGGCCGGGCATTCTACGACGTATCGACAACGCTAGTTCACCGCACATTCGGTTCTTGGCTATCAGCAGCTGATTCTGAAGTTCTAATATTCTTCTCTGTGTATCTTCCAACTGTCGTACTATTTGCCCAGCTATATCTGCAATATTATATTGGTTAGGAGACTCCTCAAGAATGAGATCAAGGATTTGCGACATATTCTGCATATCTATTCCTCAACACTTAGCGTAATCCTCCAAATACTTACATCATATTAGCCATCATCGTTGGCATATCTGGGGCCATTGGCACCGTCGAAGCTACAAACCCAATCTCATCTGTTTCACTATCATCGATTAAACCTAGACAATCTTCACATTCAGCAACTTTATTTAACAACTCGGTTGCACGTTCCGGACAACCAACCAATTCTACGAATTTTTTGGCGAGTCGCATTTCTTGTTCTGTGAAATCGGGGTAATCATCACAATTATTTTCATATCGATCGCCGCCGAACGGCGATTGGTTGAGAGTAGTATAAGGTTGGTTTACAGGAGTAGACACTCCACCAACAATATTGTTGGTGAGACCAGTCGGATCCATCTCGCACATCAATCTCATTATCTGATTGACAGTTTTGTCAGAAGCATTATTCATTATTCGCCCATTTGTTAGAGAGATACACTTTAGGTTTGAACGAGCAGCGAGTAATTACAATATGAATGAATACCCATTAGTTTCGGCGATGATGTTAATACGCAAGTCGGATGTTGCCGAATTAGAAAGAGCAATCAATTGCTTCGAGAAGCAGACATATCCGTACAAGGAATTAATAATAATCAATAACGCAAATACGCAGTTTGAAGCCTCTGGCGTCAATATAGACGCAAGAGAAAATGTATTCCTAATTGACACTCCATCTAAACTTCCCGCCGGATCAGCGAGAAATTATGGCATATTAGCAGCCAACGGCCAAATATTAGCCCAATTTGATGCTGATTGTTGGCATGATCCACACAGATTGGAAGACCAAATACAAGAGATGGCAAAGAACTCAGCACACATATGTATGTTATCTAAAGGATTGAGTTTCAGTTATAATTCTGGTGCAGCTAATAACTGGGAAAATGATTGGAATTATATTCTGAACACAATGATATATGTTAGGCCGTCGAATATAGATTATTCTCCAGTCGACAAAGGTGAAGAATATAGTATATTAACCAAAATGCTTAAATCGGGAATGATAGCGACTCACCTGAATAAACCAGAATATATATGTAAAATCGTCCCAAGTGGTGAGCCTAAAAACGAAATTACGTTATCGTCGGTGTCAGAACAGTACAAAAAAGTAATAGAAAATATTCTTATGGAGAGAAACACATGAAAATATTAGTCGGCACGGAGGTTATTTATATAAGAGACTATGCGGAATTCGACCGCCTATCAAAATGGGTTGGTATATCAACTAATTCTTTTCAAGGGCCGACTATAGAACCAATCAAACCAGACAGATTCTGGTATAAAGCAAAAAATTCTGAGATTTCCGTAATTGATGGTGATACTATATCGGTACAGACAGACCTCACTATGAGTGTATATCACCAAGTAGCGTTGAGGTTGGCTGGGATAAATGCACCTGAGATAAACACAGAGGCTGGTAAACTATCGAAGAGTTTTTTACAAAGCCAAGTGGAGAAGCATGAATGGTTTTGGATTAAGACAGTGCAGAATAGATCACGCAAGCAAAAGAAGACCTTTGATAGATATATAGCATTCATATTCGATCCATATGGAAATCTGATAAATGACATCATGGTAGCGAACTTACATGCTGAATCATATATGGTCGAACTATTCGATCAAGGGGATTCATTTATACAAGCTGATTTGGACAGATGATAGTAATAAATAGTCCGTCAAACATATTGTTGAAACCTGAAATCGGAGAATCTTGATATGTCGGCGATTTTGAAGAGAATTGATAACAGATTTCGGACGATCAAAGAAGAAGCATCTGATATTTCTTGGAAAGATCCGAATAGTCCTGACTACGACAGGCAAATAGCAGAAGATGCATTGTACCACACGATCGGACCATTGACTGACTCTCCGAAGTGGACGAAGCAATGGACTAGCCCTGGTGCACCAGTTTCAGGTTTTACGCCTGGTGGCCCAGCCCCAAGATGGACGCAGGAAGAAGTAGTCTTCGCATATGCCGGTGACCCCGAATTGTTGTTTTCAAGCTCGGGGAATCCGAGAAGTCCTAGATATGGGAGTCGAGGTGGGTCGCCATTATATAGAATGGCACGCAAGGTATCCAAAATATATGCACGAGAGAATAACCGAGCATTCCTGGAAGACATGTATAGTAATGGATTCGTTGCATTGCTGAGACTAATGCAACCGGGTCAAGACATGAGTATGTCTGCTTTCATAAGTTATGTTAAACCAACTGTTCTCGGTGCGATGAGTAATGGTATTGGTGGTGAGACCAGAACTGCAGCCGCCGCTGGCTATACTGCTTCAGTCGGCGACAAGGATAACAAAATCGCTGTCAGAGGCTTGAAGTCACTACTCGACGAAGTCAATCCTAAAGAAGTGAGAAATGCAGCAGATGTCGTTCGCGGTAAATTCCAAACCACTCAAAGTCATGAGAAAACACCAGACAATCCATTCGGTTATTTTTCAGCACCTTACTACCAAGTCTTGCATAAATACGCTGATGCTCTAGAATCACAAGATGAAGAAGCTATCGGTTTAGCTAGACGAGACATTGAAGATCTAGTCAACAAAATAGAAGATTATGGCACCATGATTGGTGGTGCGTCAACTGGTGCTGGTCAAGCTATATCAACTTCCGATAGAAAGACATCTATTGGGATAGCAAGTATGGATGCCCCTGCTGGCAGTGACGAAGCCGGATCTCTCGCCGGTAATATTGAAGGATCTGCCCCAGAAGAAGGCTTTGTAGATGCTGAGACTGTAAATTATATTCTAGATATTGGTCTGAACCATGATCTTGGCAAGATATTGGCATCTAGCGAGAAGTATACAGCGATGGCTGTAGAATTAGGTTCTAAAAATGGTAAAATTGGCGGTAAATTCTCGGCAGTAGAATATCGCTATATTTTGCGAACTTTGGGACCATATGCGAGATCATATCCTGGCAAGGGCGTTGTTAGAACCAACACGCAAATACCACGCGATGGCCTTGGTTGGTGGAAACCAGGCGAAGACCCAGAGATAGAATCACTGCCGAGTGATGCAGACGGTGGTGGTGATGGTCTATGGCATTCAATATGGTCACGCACCGGTTATGAAGCTATGGGGCCGACAGCGATAGCTGAAGAGATGACACAAGAAGTGGAAGAATTCAACCGATATGGCATCCCAACCGCTAGAAAGATATCGAGTAAAGTGAAGCTCGGTAAAGCGGATAAAGTAGAAGCCGTTTCCAAAATGTCTGTGGCACAGGCTTTACGGTCGGCTACTGTGAAACTGAAGATTATAGCTGACATTTACGCCAGTAGCCTAGGTATTAAGGAGAGCGTTGCTAAAGGCAATGCGTTAATAGAGGAGATCAATACAATGGATACTGTAGATAAGCACATCGTGTCTGAAACTGCCCGTGAAATAGTGCGTAGAGTGAATCGGTCCATCGTTTTCGAAAAGGCTCCTCCTGGATGGAAGGGTAGCGTGAAAGCGATGAAAAAGCATAAGGATATTGATAATCCATTTGCACTAGCTTGGTCAATGCACAAGAAAGGTAACAAGCCCCATTATAAAAACGATGATTCAGGCAAGAAGAAAGCTGAATATAAGGAAGATGTGGCAGAAAGTGTAGCTATGAGGCCGGTAGATACAATCTATTGAAAGTAGCTACGTAAATTGCAATGCCGAGCAACAATGAAATTATCATATGCAGTCGATATGCGATTGGAAGAATCGCAAATGTTTATCGACCGGCTTCCTATATTAGAAGATGGTGAAGGCCCAAGGTGGAAATTTGGATATGATAATTGGGACACTGATCCATCACCAGACATATTGCTATTAGGATCATACAGACACCCAAATACGAACAACAACCTAGTCGGAGGTATTAATTTACATTATCTAAATAATGAGCAGATGGGTAGGTTAGTCCAAGCATTACCGAAAATCATGCAAGCCGGTAATTTACAGAGGAGATATTGGACTGGACGATCTCTAATGCCAGACGTATTCACAGATTTTTATAGGACATATGACTCTAAATATATTCGTGGTGTCGAGCAGGGTATTCTATATCCTAAATACGGATTTTTGAAAGCAACCCAAAACTGGATCAAAAAGAAAGTCAAAAACCTGTTTAGACCTAAGAAAGAGGTAGAACAAGACGCTCAGCCACAATATCCAGATGATCTACAACAGATTCATACAAGACTAGATAATGTTGTAGCCCAATTACAACAAAGGAGCAAAGAAGGCGACATTAACGTTGATACGCCAGAAATGCAGGTAGCTAGAAAAGAATTTGAACGCAATAAGAAGAAACAAATCAAAAACGACATTGTCGATGTCGATGACGAAATACTTAAGAGAAACATGGACGATTTTATAGATAAACAAACTGAGCCGCAAATACCTAATAAACCAACACAATGGGCCGCCAGACCTAAACCATTAGGACCAGAACCTCAGATAGAACCAGAACCTCAGATAGAACCAGAACCTCGGCCAGAAGAGCGAGCAGAAAGGATACGTAGAAGTAGAGAAGAAAATCAGGAAGAACTATTAGAACCAGAGAACGAAGTCAACCCAGAAATAGATTTAGAAGAATCAATAGTCTACTACTCACCAGTTAAGAACAGGTTCGTAATTGAAAGAATCCCACGATTCAACTCATACGTATAAAGATGATATCGAAGAGCTTCGAAAGCAATTCGTGAAGGTAGATGTAACAGATATAACAAGTATACAAAAATGGTTCGCCGACCATCCATATTTAACGACTAATGACCATGCACGTATATCCGGAAAATCAGCATATTGGATACGCAGCCTCAAAAGGAAAGCTAGCATAACCGGCAAAATGCCACCAGTGCTACCTAAATCTGCTGCAAGAAAAGCCAAAGACACATTGGAAGCACCTAAAGACTGGCGTAATAAAGAATGGCTCACAGAAGCCGCCAAATCGCACTCGATGAAATCAATAGCAAGAGTAGTCGGTGTCAGCAAAGTAGCAATGCATCTGTGGTTTAAAAAATTCGGAATTAAACCACTGGGAAACCAAGCTATCGTCCCCAAAAGCCCATTATTCAACTATACATGGTGTTACGAACATTATGTCATCAGAGGATGGAGCCAAGTTAGATGCGCTAAAGCAGCGGGTATATCAAAACAAGCATTTTTCAACTGGCTAAACAAACTAAACATACCCGTCAGATCTAAAAGAGAAGCGGCAAATTCACATAAAGACACAAGAATATGGGTGAGAAAAGCAATACATGATCTAAGTAACCAAGAAACAGTACTAAAAGTCTTTCTAAGAGACGACCACATACATGTAAGATTCAAAAACTTCTTCTGGGAAACATATTACCTAGATAAACAGCAACCATCTGGAGGACGTATACCACATTCATTCTATGTCACGAAAGAGGATACAAAAATAGAACGTGTTCCTAAGATAATGGTGGAATATGAAAGCTCAATAGATGGAAGTGAATCATATCCAGCACATATTACAATCAACAGAAAAGAATGGCGAATAGCTAGTTTTATAGAACGAAGACTAGCACTTCACGATATGGCCAGGGTAATCAATAGACGAGGATGGATATGGCCGAAATACCCCAAGCGTGTGATAGAAGCCGACTTGTCAAGAATAAAAAATGTAAATCAATCAAAATACATGCACGATGGGATGTTGACAGCATACCCCGCCAGTAAAGAATCAGCTGGATTCAGAATAATAGAGCATTTCTTCGGGTTAGAGGAAATATGGCACAGTATGCTACGAAGCCCTAAAAGAACAATGAAAGTTCTAAACGACATGTCGCTTGGCACAAAACACGTTAGAATAAATTTCCATAATGTCATAAGATATGCTTGCTTTCACGCATCGAATCGATATAAAATCAAAGTGTATGATCCAGCTGTATACTACATGGTATTCAAGCAATTGGGATTCAAAGGAACAGTCCTTGACTTAAATCCTAGCTATGGACACAAAGCTATGGCCTGTGCCGCCGCAGGTATAAAATATATGACAATACCTACTCCGAACTTCCAAAAAGCCTTAGATGAAGGCTTCGCAGAATTTATTGGGTTAGATTATGAACCATATGACGGCAGGAAAATCGATATGGTTCTGAATTGCAATGATTTAAAACACACAAATATCGACGATGCATTAGAATATTCTGATCGGGCCAATAAAATATTGCACTTCGCCGAGAGAAGCAAAAAAGCAATTATAGAAGCAACATACGGACCGAGTAGCGTTATACCAGTCCTAAGCATTCAACGTCGAAAATTGCCAGACTATTTTTTCATTTTTTGATGAAAAATATTACGTCTACCTCAATTCACAAAAATACTGTAGATATTACATCTACAGGAGAAAAACATGGCATTAGTTAAAGTTCCATCTCATACATCTTTAACAGATGGACAATTCGTACAAATCGTAGGCCCAGATGGCATAACGACAGGATATCATTACGACCAACAGCAAAGAGCACTATATTTCAAAGAATCACAAGTATTATTTCCAAGCTTCCACGGGGCTACACATATAGCAGAAGACCCAGTTCCTGGGGCAACCTGTGATACACCTGGGTTAATGTCTGCCAATGACAAATGTAAACTGGATGCCCTAATTGGCACTAGAATAGGTGTACTTGGATTCCAAGGTGCCGGATTCCCAGATGATGGAGGTTGGTTACAAGGTGACATAATATTAGCTGCAGGGACTGAATTTATCAGCCTAGAAAGAATAGGTAACGTCGTCAGGTTTACTGTTGATAGCCCAATCCCAATGGCCTGTAATTGCGAGGAGTGTTTACAAATATTCTGGGTTCAAGATGAAACAGATATAGCTTCAGTTAGACCGCCGACATGTAGCGGCAAATTGCCTGGAGTGAACGCTTATGGGGAGATGAAAGTATATCTGTTCCCAGAATCGACTATAGCCGACCCAAACAATACTGCCCCCACTCTGCAAAACAAGGGAAGATATCCAGCCTTCATATTCAAAAGGTATGATGACTCAATTCTGCCAGGTGCCGCAGAACATGAAATGATCCTGAAGAGAAATCCCAATAACATATTGCAGACGGAAATTGGATGGGCCTTCACACCAGGTGCCACCGGTGTACCAGAAATGGTGTGGTTCATGGGGCGTGATGATGACAATAATCAAATTAGATTCGATCTAAGTGCAGAAAGTGAACCCGGCATACTCGGCGCTGTTCTATATAACGGACATCTTATCACAAAGAAAATGGGTGTAATAACTGATTATACAAGCAGTATCATAAGCACCAACCAATATACCGTCAGAAACTGGAATATAGACACAGCCACAGCACTAGGTGAAAGCTTCACTGCTAGAAATGTCTGGCAATACGCTAACCCAGAAAATCCAAAATCAGGGTCAAACCCACAACAGTTGGTAACAGATGGAACCATCGACCTGCTCCCAATAGGGACATTGGTGGATCTATGGGCCTTCAAAGTCGGCGAAGTCGTTGGCGAACCGATCTTGCGTTGGTACTTCAGCAAGAAACCAACTATAAATCCATCTAACATGTGGACATGGGTAGGTTCACAGCAATTCGGTGATGTGGATATAGCAAGAGCCGAACTTGAGCCAGATGGCGGAAGTGAAGACAAAGATTCAGCCGTCCAAGTGTCTTCCATCAGAAGCTTCGAGAGAAATCTCTGGGGCTTAACTGGATACGACGACCCAATTCTAAGCTTTGATGTCGCATCTACCGCTGGAACCGAAGAAGCGGATCTCACAGAACAACATCGAGCTATAATCGATGATACATTGCCTGGGCTTCGAGTGCAGTCTAGCACACCAGAAATATCAAACTTCAGCGAAAGGCCAGTGTGGTTCTGGAACAGACGAAACATTCACAACGCGTTAATTCGGGCTGATATTGGCAGACCGAACTCGTCTGACTTCACACCATATGACTTCGTTCTACGCGCTGCGATCGATGAGCACGAGAACAAGTATATGAAGATTATTGATAAGGGAGTAGTTAATGGCTTGCACTTCATACGAGTCTGCGGAGTGCACTTCCATGATTTACCGAAGTTCGGTGCTATCAGAGCTTTAAACGGTGCTTATCAGAATTCGATTTTCAACTATACTCGAAAATTGATGTTCCCATCAGATGTTTATGGTGGCGGAACCGAGAGCACCAACCCAGACGTTGAATCATTATGCGACAGCATAGTCTTGGCAGCAAGTTCGGGCGACAATGTACCGTACAATGGTTCGATTGGTGACATAGTAGAACTTCTCCATCAAGAATACTCTAGCCCAGTAGTTCGAGTGGAGTTTGGCTTCAATCAGGTGACTGGCTTAGTCGAGCTACAATTCAAAGTCGGTATGCTCGACATGAGTTTGCCATATGAGGAAGACGCTGCAGATGACATTGATGATTATGTGAGAGGATTAGCACCTGGTTATACAGTGAGTGCGACATATACTCAAGCTGGTCCATTTAGTGGTGTCGGCTCGCAGCCTAACTCATCACTTGATGGTTTCGTAGTGTATGATGGCGGCGTCCAGATAGGTGGATCACAAGATGAATACTGGAATCGTCTGGAAATAATGTTGAAAGACGATCAAGTCTGGATATGGTGGAACCAGCTACTAATTCCACCGAGTGCTTCGCTGAGCAGCAACTTATCCACACCGGTATCTGTGGACACTCCGTACTTTCCACTAGACCTCGACCCAAATAGGCAATTCGGCAAGTTCGGGTGCAGAATGTGGCCAGGTAGTAGTCTACGCCGTTTCGATCTACGGACTCAGTTGTCACTGTTCAGTCAATTTACTTATGGTCAGCTCGAGATCGTCTGATGTCACAGTAACATTTTGTGTAATATGTCATGATGCCGATTGTCATTTATTGTACAATCGATTAGACGACATTAATAATCAGACAGTAGCACCAGACGAGATTCTAATAGTAGCGAGTGGTTGTGAACCACATATCAACGGAGTTCATGTTTATTCCCAGCCAACTAGAAAGTATGCTGGTTGGGCAAGAAATAAAGGTGCGTCATTAGCAGAATCTGAAGTAATTGCATTTTGCGACGTTGACGACATAATACATCCTGGCAAATGCCACTTATTGAAGAGAATCTTCATAAATAACCACGTGTCGGCTATGGTACACAGTTATTATATTCCACAGAATTTTAATAGATGGTGCGAATTAGATTTTACAATTGAGGAAGCAGTTAAAATTTCTGGCATAAATATATCGATGCCTGGTACTCCACCAGTCGCCCATGGCGGCATATCATGCAGAAAATCAGTTTTCAATAAAGTGAGATATGATGAGGATCTAGCACGTGGACAAGACGGAGTTTTCTGCAAAACATTAGTACATCATGACGAACTGAAAATATTTTATAACCCAACTAAACTGATGATATACATTCAGTCTAGTGGATGTAATTCTGACCCCGCATATTTCGGAATCTAATTTGGTGTAAATATACTGAAACATCGCACAATAGAGCCCATTATGTTGCCAGACAATCGCATACGTTTATCTCCTACGAAAATCGACTTCGACACAGAAGTCGGTAATTATGGACAAGATATAGACAATTACCCGCCAGAAGGCGGACAAGCTAGATTCGACCATATGCGTTCAGTAGTTATCGGGCTATTATCTCAACAATCGTCATATTCTGAACCATCGCAAAAACGCGATGGAACACCATGGTTCGATCTGAATACCATGGCACTGAAAATATGGCGTAACAATGAATGGCAATTATACTCGGAAGCAATACCGCTAGCCGATGATGGCGAGGGTAATGTTACCACATTAGCCGACTGGTTCACCAGTATATCGGGAGCATTATCTAATATTGCTCAAGAAATTACTTTCAGTGGTATATCGAACACAACTGGGGCAACTTTAATCCCTATTCCGGAATCCCTCAGAACATACTTATTCTCAGACTCTAGAGCCTCTGTGTATATCAATGGTCTTCTTGTTGATCCACGAAATGCGAGGCTAGAACCTGGATCGCTGCCTACAGCAGTGAAATTGATAGATACTTCTTTACAACATGGTGATGTATTCTCTGTGTACATACGTAGAATTCCGAGTTCAACCTTCTATACTCCGAGTGTTGTAGTATGAGCCTGATTGACAGACTCAATCAAGTCTTGGCAGAACACAATCTGCAAGCACACGAAATAAAGTCAGAACGTCTTGACAAATCATTCGAGCAACTGATGGATGAAATAAGTGAAAATATATCCGATGTCGAAATTAATGTGGAAAATCTGGTTCATACTACTGAAACGGAAATTCAACAGGTGGCTGAGACTACTGTTGAATCGAACGAAGCGACACCAGAAGTAACACCAGAAACAACATCCGAAACCGAAGCAAAAAACGAAACAGAATGAATAACCTATCTCTGTCAGAAGATTATGGCTACAGACGTACCAAAGCTGGATTCGAACGTAGCTATAAAGGCGAAATAGAAATCATAATTAAAGACCGCCATGGGCGTGTCTTAGACACTATTAAGCAACCGAACATCATTAAAATATTCGCCAAAGAAATACTTGCACACAGAATACCACACAGTAAAGTATGGGATCCGAACGCGGGTTCCGGAGAAGGAGCATGGGTTACGCACAATATTGATATTGATGAATTCGCCGTAAAATACATCGCATTCGGAGCATCATTTGATGAAAATGGCAATCCATTAGACGCAGCAGACCCACGATTCTATATTTCCGATGAGACAACTGGTGGATATGTACCAATCACACTGGGGGTCGGAGCAGAATATGATGGTGATCTCATAAACCCAATCCCGATATCTGAACCAAACAGACCGCTAAAGAAAATCGAAAGAATATTCTTCGAATCGAGTTATCAGCCTTCTGGGACACCGCTCCTGCAAGATGACGTTCGGGCTATGAACAACGTCGTTGTATTCGAAACGACACTTCGGAAGGACGAATATAACGGATTTGGTATCACATCAAACGATTTCTTCACTATAACCGAAGTAGCTTTAGTAGGAGCGGCTGAGGTTGATTCGGTCGGTGCGTGTGAATGCTCTCCGAGAAATATCTTCCTAACTGGGAACGGCAATTCACCGCTACTCGCCCATGCGTCTGGTAGTGCTACTATATCATTGGACACAAGCGAGCCGGAAGTTGATTTAATCAAGGAGGGAGACCAAATAAAAATAGTTGGATATGATTCAACAGCTGCAGAAGATGAGATATTGAATCAATTGAATCCGTATCATTTGGTGATTAGTAAGGTTGTAGGTGGTAGAGATATCACACTTGATCGAGTGCCAGTAGATCAAGATGGTGCTCCAATAACCGGATCTATAGGTGTCTTCAGAGACGGTTTCCGAATTTTCAGTCATCGATGTCTTCGGAATCCTGTGAAAAAGAGTGAGGACTTTGAGTTGACTATACGTTGGCGTATAATTCTCAACTAACCTATTTTGGCAATATAGGTCATATAGCAAGCAATTAACTGAGTATTGAAATATATTAAGCGGCGGCTCTCTGGGGAAGAGCAGGTGTGGGCCGAAAGACCGCGTGTGGGCGTTTCGGTGCAAATCGCAGCACGCAAAGCAGGTTCGAATCCTGCCCGCTTAAAATTTACCTATCGTTGTCATTTGCCACAGATAAACAGCTTTAGTATTCGCCACTCGCAATGTGAGATAATTATGAGGATCAGTGCTGGTCAAGGTCTTCGTTCGTGGAATGAATGGGTTCATCTCGCTCAAGAAGCCCAGAAAATGAAGAGTGAAGAGCTACGTCTCAAGCATAAAGCTGAACAGCAACAAGTGGTACTACCACTAAATAGCAACGTCGTTGGTGGCCCACTTGATGGAGCAGAAATGCCTGCTGGCACTAGGAAAGGATTGAAGTACGAGTGGTACGGCCAACAATGGCGTTACGTGTGTTAGAAATCACAGCGTCTTGGGTCGTGCCGCCGTTTGGCTGCGGTGTTTATCCATTAAATGACCGCCAAAAACCTGGTTATCGGTCAGCCTGAAAGGGTGCGGAAACGGTTGCAAAGGGCCTCGAAAGCCCCACGATCCAATCGATTGATCCACTCACCAATAAAGCGTGGGACACGACGCGAGGTGAGGGAAGCGTGTCCGAGATGCCGCCAGTCGCTCTACAAAAAACTGGACCGCACCGTGGTGATTTATCGCTCAGACCACGGCGGCTAAAAAGCGATCCGTAAACGCTGCGGTATATCGCGTGGCAGCCGGAGAGACGGCAATTTACAGGCGGCGGCGTGGTGTCCGTTTCTGTACGACCTAATCAGTGGAGTCGGCAGAAGAATCCCGTTCGACTCGGGACCGCTTGATTAACACCATGAAAAGAACTACGAAATGAGTAACAATAAACAACCAGAACCGGGGTTCCTCCATGAATGCCCTCGCGACGCGAAAACCGAACTTTCAATGGGCCAGGAGATTGTCCGTCGTTTAGAGCGGTTCACGGCAGCGTTGAAAGACGGCGACCAACAACCGCTTATCTGGTTCGATGCCGAGGCCGCGAAGCTGATCCCAAGCGGCTGTGCTGTCCTCAGACGTTGCACCGACGAGGATGGCGATATCCGCTTTACAGCTATCAATTTTCACCGTCACAACTGGATCGACTGGGAGCGGGAAGCAGCAATGGGGGTGTCGTTCGCAGTCCTCGACTACAGATACGTGAAGCCGTGAGCGAAACCAATTTAGCATTACTGGCGAGTTCGTTCAGCGTGGAACTGATATCTCCCCTTCATACCACGCTTTCGATAAACACTTAGCCAATATCCACCCTTAGGTCTAGGGCCTTGCCCCCGCTCGGTCTGAAAACCACCCTCGCCCTTCCGATATTCATCCTTATAAGATGGGCTTCGTATCTCCAATATAGTTCTACTGGTGATGTTGCATGAGACATTTAAAGTTACCTTCTGTGCCTCACCATATGTCGCCTGATGCACGTGCTGGCTCCAAATAGCATCATAGTCAGCATGCATACCATATCTAGCGAAATCTATGACTCCCTTAGTGACAGGCCCGCCACCACCATGCCCATGCATATAGTACAAATCAAGATATGAGCTATGACCTTTGTGTTGACACAATCGCCATCTTATAAAACCACAATAACCGCCAGCGAAGACCGGCGAACCTTCTCTACGCAACTCAGCACACAATCTATCAGTTAGATCAGTCTCATGTGCTTTCTGAATTGCAGTTTCATGGTTCCCACGATGTATCAGAAGTATATTTTCAGCATATGGTTTCAGCCATTTTGCTGCTGTCTCCACAAGAGAATCTAGATAATTACCAGTTGCATGCTCTGGTTTCAGATTGTTCTTATTCGATCTTTTATCATATTTCCCCTGCATTGCGCAGAAGAAATCGCCACCTATTAAAATTGGCGATTCTTTATCCATCGCTTCATCAAGATGACTGCGAAGCAGATCATTGTCAGAGTCTGGGTTATCCCAGTGTGCGTCGCCAACTAGCAAGCAAGGAGGTGGTTCACCGTTCTTAAAATCATAAGACAGAACCAGAGCATCATTCTCTTTCGAGAATTTATAACCTCGGATCATGGGCATTCCGTGGGTCAACGTAGCACAGATGGCTAAAAATTTAGCCGGTTAAGTTCCTTCTAAAATTTGACTATTTACGGAAGTTTATGATAAACTAGATAAGATGAGAACAACGCAACGCAGTAGAATAACGCAATGAGCCCAATCGCTCAATCATGTTTTCTTCCAATAAATGTCGTAATCTTCTACCTCGTCATATTCCCACTGATACAACTGCCCGTCGTGGTTTCTGAATTCATGTGGCCCGTCGTGACCATTTGGCAATAGGCACCCGTCGTAATCCACTAAACACACAAACCAATCCACAACGCCAATGCAGCGACCGCACCGTGGAACAGTGGGCTGGATGGGATTCGAACCCATATGAGAAAAATCTCGACAAATTTTAAATTTGTTGCGTCTGCCGATTCCGCCACCAGCCCATAAACTTTCAACAACTTGTTAGCAAAGATTCAGATACTTTAGCAGCAATAGTCTTATGAATGCCAGGAAAAGCCTTCATAATCTCCGGCACCACATTGTGTCTGAAACGATTGCGAGGATAACTGACATCATAGTTACTGAAATCAGTCACGCAAGCAACACCATGTTTATCAGCGTATCTCAAAATTTCAGACTTCTTCGCCAGGAGCATTGGCCTAATGTAATTGCCTCTCCTATAAGGCATTAATTTCGGTTTACCCTTAGCACAACTCATAAACCAGTTCTCCACCTGATCATCCAAATGGTGGCAAGTAATAATCGGTTTATCACTGAACTTGTCGAGGAAAGCATATCGCTCCCTGCGCCAATACATCTCATTCGATTCCTTCGAATCTTTAGATGATTTTAACTCACCGACTACAAGATCAGGGATCAAATTCGATAAAAATTCAGCAGCAATTTCGGATGTTTCAGTACCATGATGCATAAACAAACATGTGACACTTCTCTTGCCAGATAACAGAAAATGTCGCATCACCATGCTATCAATTCCACCAGAAATCGCAAGATATACAGATTTTGGAATCGGTGTGATAATTTTCATTCTGCTGCTTCCGCCGGAAGCGAAGATGACCACAAAGCTTCTAGAAAAGCAGTCTCCATATCCGCTGATGCATCTTCTCTTGCTTTCCTTTCAATATATTCCATAAGTGATCGGCGGTATAGTTCCTTATACCTTGTTTTAGTCTCGGACTCAACCACTTTAGTAACATTATCCTCAGCGATTTTCGCTACAACTTTTGAAACCTGTTCTGCCAAACTCTGTCGAACTGCTTCACTTGTTTCCCTCAGCAGAATGTCACGAACTAAACCATCATTAGACCGCCAAGACCACTGGCAACCAGAAGACGATCTAGCTTCTACGCCCAAAGTACAGAGCAAAGAATCCATGAGGATTTTTTGCACTTGATCTCTAATACTACATAGAAACGTATCTATCTGAGCATTCACGGCTTCTTGAACAATTGGCAAATCAGCAATACTTATACGTTCTTTACTCATGTTTCGATACCATATCCTCAGCGAGACTTTTAAGCATAAACTGACCAATCAACCCATCGAAAGAATTAGGATCGCTTGCTTCCATATTGGTGGGACCTATATTAACGCCATTCACCATAACACTCCCATTGAGTGACGAAAGTACACTTCTGTGAATACCAGTGCTATCAAGATACTTAGTTAGTGTAGCTTGCCACAAAGATCGCGAACTCATATAGTTAGCATAGTAAACTTCATAACTTCCACGGATTATTCCTATATATTTCCGCTTCGCAGAATCATGGAATTCAGCGGTGTCGAATGCCGTAGCTTTTTCATGTGCGTGAATTTTTGCTATATAACCAATAGCGTGAATAACCAGACCATGTTTCGAGAATGGGTCAATTTCCAATGCGTTTTTACGCTTGCTGAAACTATCAACCCGAAGACCAAGTAGATCCAAAGTTAGACCATCAAGGATATGGCTCACAAGCTTTGGAAGATCGTTCATAAAATCAACGATGGCTAGCTCGATGGCTTCCTTGATTTGTGTTTCACATTCACTAATATTCACTTATCTCATCTCCATCAGTGCGTTGAACAATTGCGACAGTGACACCAGGTTCATTGTACGCCAGTAGGGCAGATTCTGCACCTAAATCATCATCCCATCGTCATTCACCGCAATATAATTGTAGCTTGTCATATCCAGTAGAATTACGACGATATCAATATTGCATCCCCGAGAAAACTACAAAATCATCTGACGACATTTGTTACAAGTCTCATTGAAGACCAAAATTCGCTTTCCATGATACTGTTGCAGAAGAGCAATAAAATGTTAATACAGTTGCTGAATAGTATCTAATCAAAGATTAAGTGAATTTCCACATATGACTCGCCGGAGGATGGTATCATTCCAACTATTAGCCCCACAAAAATCCCGACAAAATCTCCGGGAACTATATTCGACAACCTCACGGGGTTTGACAGCACACTCAACGTTAGATGGTTGACCGCCACAGATCCAGCATTCTACGAAGCCCTAAACCGGCCAATAGCAGACGTAGTCGTAAGACAATTAGTCATAGCCAAAGCAATCGACACCCTACAATTACAGCTTGGATATCAAACACTATATCCATTCGTAGTGCAACCCAAAGTAGCCAGTGGAACATCGGAAGTAGATGTCCCATCACGATGGATATGGGACATACAAGCATCAATGCCCAAAAAATGGGAAAATATTCGCCTAGCCAAAATCAAGCGAATATCCGGAGACAACAGCACAACCAGTGGATATGGCGGAATACTCAGGCTAATCTTCACAGCCAATATCGAAAACTCATCTGCAGAAGTATCAATATTCTCCGCAGACTACCAAATCGACAATGACCTAACATATCAAATACTCCGGCTCCAAACAGTAGATTCAGATGAAGAAAGTCTATCTATTGACCAAGGTGAAGCAGGGACAGTTACCGGATTCATTATATTCAGGACACTTGACCCCGAACTCATAGCTATCAAATCATTCTTCGATCTGGTAGCACCACCAATGGATATGACTGATTCGAACAGCGATGGATACTATGATAATCCTGCTGTCTACGAAATTACAGACACAGTGCCAGGTGGAGCAGCAGTCACCGACGACTATTCAACAACAGCTATAAGCCATGGCACAGGATTGCTAACGAGCAACACATTAAGCTCGATCCCAGAACTCAATAGTGATGTTCAATCCTGGATAACAGCAACCAATTATCCATTTGACACAGATGCGAACAGACGCTCTTCAGACAACATCACCATACCAAGTGGTATATTCAAAGAATTTGACCTATGCGTGCCAGCGGGCGATTCGCCCAGCGGAGACGTAAGTGGTCTATATTACCCAGTTTGGATATCACGAATAGAAAGAACTGGCACTGGCGGGAACCAACTAAGGTTCTACTTCTCCACATATAATGTAACAGATCCCAGTACTGGCGGGTCACCAAGCACAGCTCCAATCGAGTTTGCTTCACTTGATTTGCTTAGCAATTATGGCCCAGACGAGATTGTTGAAATTATACCCATCGACAATCTGCTCCTAAGGACTGGCACTGACTCAGCAAACTGGGAACAGGGGTTTGGGCGTGGGCACGTTGCTCTATCAAGTCTATGGGGTGGTACGAACACTGAGATTCAAGATTTCTTCGATTCATTTGGTAGTCTTGATGATACTTCATTCTCACAATCAGCCACTAGAATCAGTTCATTCGGCCTAAGTAGAGTCCCGAAGTACGTTCCGACTGTTGGGCAATCTCAAGCTCTACTTGGTAGCACTTCTCGATTAGTGCCATCTATTCCGCCAAGCGTTGACAATCGTTATGTTACTGAAGCTGACCAGGGTCTTGGTCGAACGATTGATCTTGAGGCCCAGCCTGGCATTACATCAAACGCCAATATCGACCGATATGGCTCGACTGGAGCACTGGCTCATAAGATTGTGAAGCTCGTGATCAATGCCGAAAATTTGGGCAGTGACCCCACGTTCTACCAGAATCAAGTTTTGCCAAGACTCCGAATACTACTGGGTCGTGACCCACAGTTTGCGGACGGATGGTTTAATGGGACTAGATTTATGTGGCACAATGGTGATACCTGGCAAGGGTAAAACTAAAACAGTCGTGAACCAAGGAAAGCTATTTCCTTAGCTTTCCTTTGAATTTCAGACGTTGGGGAATCACAAAACCCGTATTTTCTTCTGAGGCCCAGAAATGGGCCTCTCTTTTTGCCCGTGATAGACCCTATGTTCGGTGATATATGGTGATTGACAATGAAATTGTAAAATCATATAAATCAGGCATGTCCCTCGATGAAATAGCTCACAAAACAGGAAAATCCGAAAGATGGGTACGCCAAAAATTAATAGATGCAGCCATAGAAATGCGTCCGCCAGTCCGGAAAAAGGTAACACATGATATAATCCAATGGACAACGAAAGATGATCGTGACACATTAATAGTTAAAATGTATAAGGAAGGTAATGGGGCTTATACAATATCCAAAAAGCTTAATATAGGCAAGAGGACTGTATTTCGGGTCTTATCGTCGAAGGGTATTCAAACTGACAAGAACAGAAAATCATCTAAACTATCCGAAGAACAAATAAAGCAAGCTGAGAAATTATACGTATCTGGATCTTCAAGCGTCGCTGTAGCACAATATTTCGGAGTAACAGATGGAGCGATACAGCACCACTTAAAGAAAAAGAAGTTGGCTAGAACAGCTGCTGATACTATGTCAATAATTCCAGTAGATCTTCAGGATGAGATAGTTAGGCTCTACACAGAGGATAATCTATCGACTTATAAAATAGCTGCTAAATTTGGGTGGAGTTATCAATCTGTGCAAAAATTCATATCTCGCAGAGGATTATCACCGCAAACTGGCTCACAAGCTTGGAAGGAAGCTGTGCAGCGTGGCATACAGGCTGGTGGCAGTTCATTAGAGAATGAATTGTCCAAGCTACTGGACGATTATAATATACATTATGAAACACAGTTCCAATTAGAAGAATTTAGATATGATTTTCGCATAAGAGACACTAATATACTAATCGAAATTCAGGGATCATATTGGCATACTAAGCCACAAAGACGGCAACGTGATTTGTTCAAACAAGAGTTAGCAAGGAAGAATGGTTTTAAGCTGCTTGTAATTTGGGATTACCAATTACGTGATTCAGAAGTAGTCATCTGTAAGATCAGGAACGCTATCAGTCCACCGTCTTTCGACTTTCGCGAGCATGATGTTGTGGAAGTTCCATGGAGCTTGTCCTCTGAGTTGTTGGAGAAGTGGCATTATCAAGGTGCTGGTCGCAACGGTTTATCTCTCGGGGTGATGGTAGATTCACGTCCAGTCGCGGTTGCTGTTTTTACCAATCCGTCACGTATCGAGATTTCGAGAAGGCAAGGTGTTGAACATTCGGAAGTTCTTGAGCTTACTAGGTTTGTCATTCATCCTGATTATCAGTCTAAGAATTTTGCTTCTTGGCTTATTGCTAGGGCAATCAAGCATATTCGAAGGTCTTTGCCGAATATTAAATTGTTGGTTTCCTTCGCTGATAAGACATTTGGTCATAGTGGCAGCATTTACGCTGCTGGCAATTGGCAATTAGATGGTGTTACTTCTGGGAGCTATTGGTATTATCACAGGAGGGAAAATACGATATACCACAAGAAGACTATTTGGAATTCGGCGAAGGCATTGAATATTTCAGAGTCCGATTTTGCTAGGGGTCGTTCATTACTGAAGGTCCATGGCCTTCCGAAGAACAGATATGTATATTGGTTTCGAAGTTAAATATACAGTATAGATCTTAATTCTTGGATTGTAATTGAGTGATGGCTAAACTTTGGCGAATTTGGTGTAGGACGATGGGTAGTAAGATCAGCGATGATAGCAGGGAGGCCGATATTGCTGCTGTTATACGAACTTTTTGGTGGTTTGCTCATATTATAACTTGTGGCTTTATTATTGCCAATACTTTAAGGCATTGGTAGGATACTAGTAGTATATATCCATTTGTCGATGTAGTCTGTGAGTTCATTGAGACTATTTGGATGTGTGAGGTCTATATAAACAACTTCTCCTGGAGTAAGATAATTGTTGCGTATTGTCAATATGCACTGAGATCTATTATGAATCCAAATTCGAGGATTAGTTGCAGTTATTTTGATGTGATTGTCTCGAGTATTGGTAAATTTGTCGCTGAGTGCCGCTTTATATTTTGGGCGGTGTTCATTGATGTAGTGATGAACGATCTCTAGATTATTCATCTTGGTTTCCGTAGGACTTGGTTTCCGTAGGGCAATATAGCAATTAAAATACTTCGATAATGACTTGCGATTCGCCGCAAAAATAGAGTATTAAAAGTCTTTCGAACAATAGGATCAAGCCACACATGAATACAGATCAACTGCAAAACGAAATACTGACCTTGGCTCATCACTTGGATGATATCGAGAAGTCTATAGAAGAAGGTGAATCTGATTACGCCTTGGAAGGTATTAAAGACGCTAGGGAAGCTATTTCTAGACTAAACAGTTTTCTGCCGAAGAATTTAGGTAGTGAGATGTCTAGAATGGCGGAAAGCAAGATTTCGGCCATCGCAAATATGATCACCGAGGATCCGAATACCATGGCCGAGGGGCACCCGTATTTGAGAAAGACAAGTAGAGGACAGGAGAAGCGTCTGAATAAGGC
>QXGG01249832.1_pt1 | contig 57128 bp, 55 predicted proteins | sample 1982491 | NCBI WGS metagenome assembly QXGG01 (sample SAMN09924614, study PRJNA488089) | Wastewater metagenome, whole genome shotgun sequencing project. | isolation source: South African research farm wastewater | place: South Africa: Irene, Agricultural Research Council, Animal Production...
CACCTCTTTGATCACGCCCGCGCAGTCGGCCGGAATCTCGTTCATGAGCTTCATGGCTTCGATGACGCACAGGGTCTGGCCTTCGGCAACGCTGGTGCCTACCGACACAAAGGGCTCAGCACCTGGCGAAGAGGCGCGATAAAATGTGCCCACCATGGGCGACTTGATCACCTTGCCTTCAGGCAGCGCTGCCGGCGCGGGCGCTGCGGTGGGTGCTGAAGCAGCAATTGGTTCGGCCGCTGCGGGCGCGTGCATTGCGTGCGATGTGCCCGGTGCCATGTGAACATGGCTAACTTGGGGCGCGGCACTGACCGGGCCCGACTTGACGATGCGAACCTTGTCTTCGCCTTCGGTAATTTCAAGCTCGGCAATGCCAGACTCGGCAACAAGATCAATCAGGGTTTTAAGTTTTCGAAGGTCCATTACGGATTTCCTTTTACGCAGAAAGTTTTTTGGCAGCAAATTCAAGGGCTGCCTGGTAGCCCAAGGGGCCAAGGCCGCAGATCACGGCTTCGGCTAGGTCAGAAAAATACGAGTGGTGGCGAAAGGGTTCGCGCCGGTGCACATTGGAAAGGTGTACTTCCACAAAAGGAATGGCGATTGCGGCCAAGGCGTCTCGCACCGCGACACTGGTGTGGGTGAAGGCCGCCGGGTTGATCAAAATAAATTTCACGCCTTGCCCGGGGGCTTGGTGAATTTTGTCGATCATGGCGCCTTCATGGTTGGTTTGAAAACTCTCAAGCGCCAGGCCCATTGCTTTGGCTTTTGTGGCCAGGGCCTGATCGATTTCAGCAAGTGTGGTGGCGCCGTAAATTTCCGGCTCTCGCAGGCCAAGCCTGTTTAAGTTAGGGCCATGAAGCACCCAAATCAACGAAGATGACGACATTGAGTCGCTTCCATCAAATAACGATGGGGAGATTTTACCGTAGTTCAGAGATCCAGGATTTGAGCTCTTCTTCGCGTATTCTGCCGAGTTTTTGCTTAATTACGCTGCCTTTTTCGTCGATTAGTACCGTATAAGGCAAGGCTTCGCTGGTATTTCCAAGCCGTTTTCCCAGTTCGCTGCCCGAAGCGCCGGTTACCAGCAGCGGGTAGGAAAATTCCCGGGTCTCCAGAAAGCCCCGAACTGCAGAGGGTGAATCCACTGCTAATCCGATAACTTTAACGCCTTTTGACGACATTTCATCATGAATTGACGAAAGTTCTGGCATTTCTTCAACACAGGGTGGGCACCAGGTGGCCCAAAAGTTCACCACCGTGAGATCGCCCCGAACACTGGAAAGTGCGACCGGCTGACCTTTGGAATCGGGAAAAGAAAGGTCAAAAACCCACTGAGCGGGCAGCCCCACCGCCTTGGGACTAAGCCGCCAAATGCTTAGCCCAATGCCCAAACCAAGGGCGAGCAGGGCGATGACAATCAGTGGAGTTCGTTTTTTCATGGTGTATTTTGGTTGGCCGATGTTTCAAGCAAGGCCGCAAGCGCTCGGGAGTTGATGCGGTCCGGCTTGTTTTTGGATTGTCTTGGGCTGTTTTGCCGAGCTTCAAGTTCCGGATAAACGGCAATCGTTGCCAATTCGCCTTGCCATTGAATGGCCAAGGCTTCGACATCTGGCTGGCCGGGCTTGGCATTGGGCATTAGGCCCGCTTCACTGCTGATGTGGTGATTGAGCAGGTAGATCCCCAGTTCTTTGGCGCTATCGGCAAAGCAATGCAGGTGAATATCAGAGTGTTCGCTGGCCGTGCCGTTGGCGACCGCCCCCGTGACCATGGGTGAAAAATCAGCAAGCAGTTCCATGAGCGCAAGAGTTTTGAGCCGCAGTTCTCGTAGGCGTAGCGGTTGCGCTTCCGATTGAAAGATCGCTTGATGTTCTCTTACTGCCTGCTCAACTTCCTCATTAGAAGGCAGCACTTCTTTCGCGATTCTGCTGCCCTTTCCGCCTGTGATGCGTTCATAGGCCCGGCGTTTGGCGTTGGCGTAGTCCAGGCCCTCTTCGGCAATCATGGCAGCAGCCGCTACTGCAATCTCATAGCGAAGGGTTGAATATTCCATAGCGGGATTATGCCCATGGCTACAATGCCTGACATGCACCTTCACATCATCGGCATTTGCGGCACATTTATGGGCGGCCTGGCGCAGTTGGCGCGGGCTCGAGGGTTTAAGGTCACCGGCTGCGATGCCAATGTCTACCCGCCCATGAGCACTCAGCTCGAGCAAGCGGGCATTGCCTTGGTGGAAGGGTTTTCTGAAGACCAGCTGGATCTTGCCCCCGATGTCTGGGTGGTGGGCAATGTGGCCACGCGGGGCATGCCCCTGATCGAAGCCTTGTTAAACCGCGGCGATCGTTTGGTGTCGGGCCCGCAGTGGCTGGCTGAAAATATTTTGTGCGATCACCGCGTGCTGGCGGTGTCAGGCACCCATGGCAAAACCACGACCAGCGCCATGCTGGCGTGGATTTTGGAGGATGCGGGCTTGTCCCCCTCGTTTTTGATTGGCGGTGTGCCAGAAAATTTCGGCGTCTCGGCCCGGCTGAACTCTTCCGTCATTGCGAGCCCGCGAAGCGGGCGTGGCAATCCACCGCCCTTCGTGATCGAGGCCGACGAATACGACACCGCATTTTTCGATAAACGCTCAAAATTTCTGCATTACCGGGCCGAGGTCGCAATTCTGAACAACCTTGAATTCGATCACGCCGATATCTTTGCGGATCTCGCGGCCATTGAAACCCAGTTTCATCATTGGATACGAACCCTTCCATCGCAAGGTCGGCTGATTGTGAATGCCCAGGAAGAGGCGCTTGCTCGTGTAATCGCGCGCGGTGTGTACACACCGGTGGAGTATTTCAACACCCCGGCGCAGATTGCCACGGGCCCTTCGGGCCCTCGCAATGACGCGAATAATTTACTCGTCACCGCGAGCCGCGGCAGCGGCGCGGCGGCCCACCTCCCAAACAACCATGCCCTCATGGGCGCCCACAACCGCACCAATGCACAAGCGGCCATCAAAGCGGCTGTTGCTTTTGGCGTGCCGTTTGAAAACGCCATTGACGCACTCTCCCGATTCAAAGGCGTGAAACGCCGCATGCAGCTGCGCGGTGAAGTCAAGGGCGTGCAAGTGCTCGATGATTTTGCCCACCACCCCACAGCAATCGCCACCACGGTGCAAGGCCTGCGCGAGCAGATGCAGGCCAGTGGCCAGGCCGGAAAAATGCTTGCAGTCATAGAGCCGCGCTCTAACACCATGAAGCTTGGCGTTATGTCGGCAAAACTTGCTGAGAGTCTTAAGCAGTCAGACTTTGTGTTTGCCTATGCAGGCGGAATTTCCTGGGATTTGAAAGGCGCTTTGTCGCCCCTGGGCGATCGCGCGGTCGTGTCGCAAGACCTCGATACCTTGGTGTCGTTGATTGTTGCAAAGGCAAGCCCTGGCGATCGCATTTTGGTGATGAGCAACGGCGGCTTTGGCGGCATTCATCAGAAATTATTGAATGCGCTGGATTGCCACGGCCCTCCCGTCACCCCGACGGTCGGGGCGACGGGAGGGGCCTCGCAATGACGTTATTTAATTACCCGTCACCGCGAGCCGCGTTAGCGGCGTGGCGGTCCACATTCAGGTAACCGAAAAATGTTTCTTCTCTACGAAGAAGACGGCGCTTTTAAAGTCGGCACCCTTTTTTCCGAGGCCGACGCCACCGTGCAAGTCGAGACCCCGACGGGCAAGCGCGTAAAAATCAAGCGCGCCGCCATCATGCTGCAATTTGCCGAGCCCGCACGCGACATGCTGCTGCCGGCTGCGCAGGCCATTGCCAACGAGCTGGATGTGCAGTTTTTGTGGGAATGCGCCCCGCAAGAGGAATTCGGGTTTCAGGAATTTGCGAAAGAAGTTTTTTCTGAAAAACCAACGAGCCAAGAACACGCTGGTTTGCTGTTGGCCCTGCACCAGGCACCCATGTATTTTTATCGCAAGGGCAAGGGCCGGTTTCGTGCTGCGCCAGAAGATTCACTGAAGGCTGCACTTGCTGGGGCACAACGAAAGCGCTTGGCGGCCGAAGCGCAGGCCGCTATGCACCAGACGCTCGTGCAAGGCGGCTTGCCCGAAGAGATTCGTGCAGTGGCAATGAGCCTGTTGGTCAAACCCGATAAGCAATCCATTGCCTATAAGGCTTTAGATGCAGCAGCATTTGAGTTAAAGACCACGCCAGCGCGATTGTTGCTCGATCGAGGCGCACTGCCTTCGGTTTACGCCTTGCTGCGCGCAAGATTTCTGCAGCAATGCTTTCCCGCAGGCACGGGCTTTGCCCTGAGTGCACAGAACATTGAGCAAGCCATTGCGCTGGCGCAAAAACAAAGCCTGCCGATTGCAGAGCAGCCCGCCTATTCTATTGACGATGTCACCACGACAGAAATCGACGATGCGTTTTCAATCGCGCAATTAGACTTAGGTGGCTGGCGCGTTGGCATTCATATCGCAGCGCCTGGCATTGGCATTGAGCCCAATGGCGAACTGGGTAAGGTCGCCTTTGATCGTGCTTCTACCGTGTATTTTCCGGGCGACAAAATCACCATGTTGCCCACCGCCTTGATCGAGGCGTTTTCTCTTGATGAGGGAAAAACCCAGCCATCGCTCTCTTTATATGTCGATTTCAATGCGCAAGGCGAGCGCATTGCAAGCCAATCGCGAGTCGAGCGCGTGCGTATTGAAAAAAACATTCGCTTGGGCGATTGGGAGGCAGAGCTTGATCAACCGTTTGAGGCAATCAATGCCGATCGTCTGCCGTGGCCAGGCTTAAAGCCCTTATTGTTTTTAGCGTTAAAGCTTCGTGAAGGCCGTGAAGCGGCGCGCGGTAAAGCCGAGCCGCGTGGACGGGTTGATTTTAATTTCTATGTCGATTGGAACCAAGGCAATTCAAAAGCGCTTGAAACGGGGGATGGCACGCCCAGAATTGTTGAGCGCAAACGTGGTTCACCGGTTGATGTATTGGTCTCAGAGTTCATGATTTTGGCCAACACTGCCTGGGGCGACATGCTGGCCTTGGCGCGATTGCCGGGCATTTATCGCGTGCAAACCATGGGCCGCGTGCGCATGCAAACCAATCCCGGCCCGCATCAGGGCCTGGGCGTTAACAACTATGCATGGTCAACATCACCGCTTCGCCGTTACAGCGATTTGGTCAATCAATGGCAAATGCTCGCCGTGCTTGGTATTCGGCCTGCCGTGTTTAAGGGCAATGAGGCTGAGCTTTTTTCCACAGTGACTCAGTTTGATACGGTGTATAACCATTACGGCGATTTTCAGGAAACGATTGAGCGTTACTGGGCGCAACGCTGGCTTGGCCAGCAACACGGGCTGGGCAATCAAGAGTTCTGGTCTGCGGTGGCCAGCGGTGCCACAGTGCGAGAAAAAGCGGTGGCACTTCGCGATGGCGCTTTTCGGTTGCGCAGGGTGCCATGTCTGGTGCGTTGTGCCGATGCGCCAGAGCTTGTGCCTGGGGTAGAAGTGGAGTTAGAGCTTTTGGCATCAGATGCATTGGATCTGCGGCTTGAGGCGCGGTTTGTTGGCGTGCTGTCGGCAACACCGGTTGATGAAGAGGAGACGCTTGAAGTGCTAAGCCAACATTACGCGGTGCTGGGTGACCCAATTAGCCATAGCAAATCGCCCTTCATTCACACTGCGTTTGCCCAGCAAACGGGCGAAGCGATTGTGTACGACGCTAAGCGGGTTGCCGCACCGGAGCTTGCAACTGCGCTTGAGCAGTTGATCGAACAAGGCTATGGTGGTGTGAACCTCACCGTTCCCCTGAAAGAAGAAGCGTTTGGTTTGGCACAAAGTTTGGGTTGGGAAATTTCTGAGCGGGCACAGGCAGCTGGTGCCATTAACACCTTGCGATTTGACTCCCATGGCGTGGTGCTTGCCGATAACACCGATGGCCAGGGGCTCGTTGCGGATTTGCAGCGACTGCTTGGAGGCGAGGGCGCATTGCAGGGGCTATCAGTTTTATTAATCGGCGCTGGCGGTGCAGCCCAGGGTGTGATTGGCCCGCTGAGGCACGCTGGGATTGATCGCATTCGTTTGGCGAACCGTACTTTTGAAAAAGCCCAGCAGGTGGTGGCGCGTTGGCTGGAGACGGATGCTTCGGCTGGGGAGTGGCTGTCGGCCATTCCACTTTCCGTTCTTGGGACTGCCACGCTGCCTGCGGCAGCTCGCAGTGACGACATGAACGTCATCGCGAGCTCCCCGCCAGGGGAGCGCGGCGATCCACTTTACGCAGATCTCATCATCAACGCATCCTCCGCAAGCCTCTCCGGCTCACCCATCGACATTCACCCACACTGGCTGGCGCACGCCAAACTCGCCTACGACATGATGTACGGCCCCAAGCCCACCCCCTTTATGGAGCAGGCGCATGCCGCCGGCGTGCCCATGGTGGCCGATGGCTTAGGCATGCTCGTCGAGCAGGCCGCCGAGGCATTTTTCATTTGGCGTGGGATTCGGCCAGAAACTGCTTCGGTATTGAGTGATTTGCGGCTAAAGTTAGCGGCAACTTAAAACCCAAGGCCCTGGCCTTTCGCACACGAGCCCTTGCATGACCGAGCTGCTGGAACAAACAAGCACAACGCGAGACCCTGAAGCAGCGCAGCTGGCATTGGCCGAGGTGCAAGAAATGCTCGCACGCCAAAAGCTTGAAAGCGAAGTCGTGCATCGTGAGCAGCATGTGGTGGGCTCAGAGCGGCAAGCCTTAGTCGAGCAGCTGGTCGCTAAACAACAACACGCAGCGCTGCAAGCCAAGCTCGCCAATCTTCACCCGGCCGATGTCGCCTACATATTAGAGTCGCTGCCGCGCGAAGATCGTTTGACGATCTGGGAGCTTGTTGGCCCCGAGCTTGAAGGTGAAATTCTTGTTGAGGTTTCAGATTCGGTTCGCGAGTCGCTCATTAAGGCGATGGACCGCGAAGAGCTGATTGCCGCGGTTGAAACCCTTGACACCGATGATCTGGCAGCCATTGCCCCTGACCTTCCCGAGGAGGTGGTGGAAGAGGTTAGCGAAGGCCTGACCATTGAAGAGCGCGAGCAGCTGCGTGCTGCCATGTCTTACCCCGAAGGTAGCGTGGGTGCGCGCATGGATTTTGAAATGGTCACGATTCGTGACGATGTGACTTTGGAAGTCGTGCTGCGTTACTTGCGCCGTTTTGATGAGCTGCCCGATCACACCGACCAGGTCTTTGTGGTGGATCGCAAAGAAAAACTGCAGGGTTCGCTGCCGATTTCCAAGCTTCTAGTGCACGAGCCCGAAACCTTGGTGCGCGATGTCATGGAAAAAGAAGTCATGACCTTGCAGCCGCACGACGACGTGAGCGAAGCAGCCCAGGCCTTTGAGCGTTATGACCTGGTGTCTGCGCCGGTGCTCGATCACCACGGCGGTTTGTTAGGCCGGCTTACCGTGAACGAAGTGGTCGATGTGATTCGTGAAGAAGGCGAGCAGGATGTGTTTGCGCAGGCAGGTCTTCGCGATGAAGAAGATCTGTTTGCCTCGGTTTGGCAGTCGGCCAAAAACCGTTGGCTGTGGCTAGCGTTAAATCTCTGTACTGCCTTTTTTGCCTCGCGGGTGATTGGCGTGTTCGAAGACACCATTGCTCAGGTGGTAGCGCTTGCCGCGCTTATGCCCATTGTGGCGGGCATTGCGGGCAATTCGGGCAACCAGACCATGACCTTGTTTATTCGCTCAATTGCCTTGGGGCAGGTCACGCCGAAAAACGCCTCTCGCGTGTTTGCAAAAGAGCTGGCGATTGCTTTGCTTAATGGTTTAGTGTGGGGCCTGGTTGCTGGCGCCTTTGCCTGGTGGCTTTATAGCAACACCCCGCATGGCACCATGCTGGCACTGACCATGATGCTCGCCATGGTGCTGAATTTATTGATTGGCACCTTGATTGGGCTGCTCGTGCCCCTGACTTTGCAGCGCCTGGGCCGCGACCCGGCCATTGGGTCTTCGGTGCTGCTGACTTTTAGCACCGACTCTATGGGCTTTTTTATTTTCCTTGGGCTTGCGACGCTGTTTTTCACATGATGACTGAATTCTTGCCCTTCCTAACCTTGTTGGCCGTTTTGGCCGTCGCGGTTTTGGTGTTTGTTTTCCGTCGATCTGGCACGGCTGAAGACTCGCGTCTTCAAGAACTAGTGGGCCGGGTGGAGGCGCTCGGTCGAGAGGTCAATGCCCTGAAGGAAGTTTCCAGTGCAGTCTCGGGCATGCAGGAAAAGCGGCTGGAGTCACTGTCAACACAGATTCAGCTCACCCTGGATTCTGTAAAAAGGGATATGGGCGAGCGGCTCACGCAAATGACGCAGACCGCAGAACAAAGCGCCGAGCGTGTGCGCAATACCCTGAATGAGCAGCTGGCCAGCATTCAAAAAGATAATGCGGAAAAGCTGGAACAGATGCGCAAGACGGTGGATGACAAGCTGCATGCCACCCTGGAGGAACGCCTTGGGCAATCTTTTAAATTGGTCACCGATAAGCTTGAGGCCGTGCATCGTGGACTTGGTGAAATGCAAAACCTGGCCTCTGGTGTGGGCGATCTGAAACGGGTGCTCACCAATGTGAAGACGCGTGGCACCTGGGGCGAGTTTCAGCTTGAGGCATTGATTGAGCAGATCTTTACGCCCGAGCAGTATGAAAAAAATATCGTCACCCGGCCGGGTTCCACCGAGCGGGTTGAGATCGCCATCCGCCTGCCAGGCCGCGATGGTGATCAACCCGTGTGGCTGCCGATTGATGCCAAATTTCCCATTGAAGACTATCAGCGCCTGCTGGATGCCCATGATCAGGCCGATACGACCATGGTGGAAGAAGCCGCGAAAGCGCTGGAGGTGCGAATTCGCAGCGAAGCGAAAAAGATCAAAGAGAAATACATTGAGCCGCCCCACACGACTGACTTTGCCGTGATGTATCTGCCCACTGAAGGTTTGTATGCAGAAGTGCTTCGACGCACCGGCTTGGCAGAAAGCCTGCAGCGCGACTATCGAGTGGTCGTGACTGGTCCCACCAACACCGCGGCTATGCTCAACAGCCTGCAGATGGGCTTTCGTACCCTGGCCATTGAAAAGCGCTCTTCTGAAGTTTGGGCCTTGCTGGGTGGCGTAAAAACCGAGTTTGAAAAGTTCGGTGGTGTAATTGCCGAGACTGAAAAGAAACTGCAAGAAGCCGCCAACAAATTCCAGTCCGTGGGTGTTCGCACCCGTGCGATTCAGCGCAAGCTTCAGGATGTGCAGGCGCTGCCGGTCGCGGATTCGCCTGCGGATTTGCTTGACTGACCATCTGGTTAGAGCAAGGTAACTTCGCGCTACTTTGTCACAAACCAACTGCAACCCTATGGATATTGATGCCAATAAGCGCCAGAGATGACTCTTAGTTTCTAAGCGCTTTGGTGCACCTTGATTGAGGGCGCCAGCTTTTTATTTCTGATCGTTTTGCAAAAGCTTTTATCAAACGTGTGAAATACGGATGTGCCACAGGAGGACAAATGAAGCGCGTCCGCAAAGTCTGCGCCCTCCACATGCCAGTGCAAGGCACGCTCCACAATCTCATGATCCTCAATCACGGTGTTTTCAGATTCCAGCAGCATGCTGAAGAACTCTGAAATTGCAATCCGATCAATCTTATAAGCCGAACGCAGCACCCATTCTGTTTCTAGCAGAACAGTCTTCGAAATAAATGAAACATTATTTCTTACAAGTCGTCTTGCGATAAGAGACTGTTCGGGAACATCGTCTATGGTGAGCCGAATCAAAATGTTGGTATCTAGGCCAATCATGTTCACTTGCCGGCCTTTCGGTTCCAGTTTTTGCTGTAGTCAACAGGTTGAAAAAGTTCTTCGTCCGAGACCGGTTCACCGGTGTATTTGAAAAACCCCTGTAAGTCTTCGAGGCGTAGCCCCGCCTTTTTCTGGGTGACAGGTCTCAACAGGATCCCCGCAGACGTGGCTTCGATCCTAAAAACCTGGCCTTTGCTCAGGTTGCTTTTTTCCCGAATCTCTCTGGGGATAACGACCTGGCCTTTGCTCGACAGTTTGGTCTCAAAAGGGGGCATGAAGAGGGTCATATAGTAAGACAAAAAGTAAGATTAGTGGAGACATGCAGCTTCGTCAAGATATTGGTTGTTCCTTTTTAAGGCAATCGGATCAATGGCTTAACCCTATCGTCGAGCCACGCCGCCCCGCGAACGCCCGACGAATCGCCGTGCAGCGCCGGCACGAGCCGAGTCACAACTGGCTCAGTTGAAAACACCCATTGTCCCCAGCGCTTGGGCACTTCGGTGTAAATCGCCGCGATATTTGAAAGCCCACCGCCAATCACAATCACATCGGGGTCGACGATCGTGATCACCATGGCAAGTGCTCGGGCGAGCCGGTTGTAAAACAGGTCAAGACACGCTGTTGCCTGATCATGGTTGTTTGTGGCAGCGCTAAGAATTTCTTCGACGCGTTGCACAGAAACCGATGCTGTTTCATTGAACTCGCCGACCAGTGCGGGCCCGCTCAAATAAGTTTCAAGGCAGTGTTCCTGACCGCACCAGCAGCGCCTTGGCCTTGACATTTCAGCGCCAGAAAGCCAGGGCAAGGGCGTGTGGCCCCACTCGCCCGCAATTCGGTTGGTCCCCTGCAGCACCTGTTGGTGAATCGCAAACCCACCGCCAACCCCGGTTCCCAAAATTACGCCAAACACACTACTGGCACCTTGACCGGCGCCATCGACCGACTCTGACAGCGCAAGGCAGTTCGCATCGTTGGCCATTTGTACTGGCTGGCCTAGCAATGCTTCAAGGTCTTTTTTTAAAGACTGGCCGTTTAGCCAAGTGGAATTTGCATTGCGCACAAGCCCTGTGGTGGGCGATAGCGATCCCGGAATTCCAATTCCAATGCTTAGGGCGGTGTCTGACACCGTGCCTGACACCGCCCAAGCCTTCGCATCGGCAACGAGGCTTTGAATTGCGTTAAGCGTTGCGTCATAGCTGTGTTGAGGCGAGGTAATGCGTTTTTTCCACACCGTCACGCCGTGAGGGTCGAGCAGTGCGGCTTCAATTTTTGTGCCGCCAAGATCAATGCCAAGCCGAAGCATGGCCTATTTATAGCGCTTTATAGAGCAGACTCAAACCCATGATGAACATGGTCACCGTCAAGGCTTTTTCAAACTGGGCCTGATTGATTCGCGCCCTGATTTTCTGGCCCCAGAAAATACCCAGAAATGCAGGAATACACGCCAGCGCCGCCATGAGCAGGTCATTGCGGTTCATCACACCCACCTGTGCAAGCGAGGCTGCAAGCACCAAGCCCCCGGTTAGAAATAGCACAGCGACCGTTGCAGTAAACACGTCTTTTTGAAGCCGAAGGCTGGCCAGATACACCAGGATCACGGGCCCGTAAAAGCCTGACATGCCCCCCACTAATCCAGCAAAGCTGCCCACACTCGGCCCAAGCCAGCGTTGCGTGTTTTCAGAAATCACGGTGTGAGGCCGAAAGAGTTTTAGCGCCGGCTGAATCATCACCACCAACCCCATGATTAGGTAAAGCACTTTGGGGTCTAAGCGCACCATGATCTGTGCCCCCACCACAATGCCAATCGACATGCCAACGGCCACCAGCCAAAACCGCTTAACCACCGGTCGCAGATTGCCACCTTGCATTGCCTGATAAATATTGGTGGCAACAATAGGCGCAGTCAGAATGACCAAGGCTTGCGGCACCGGCATGGCCAGTGACAGAAAGGGAATGGCCACCAAAGGAAGCCCCAGGCCAAGCGCACCTTTTGAAAGGCCGCCCAAGAGCAGCCCCGCAAGCGCCGCAATCACGGCGGTGAGTGAAAAGCCAAACAGGCTAAATTCCACGCGCTTGCCCGGACTTAGCCGCCCATCGGGTGTTTGAGATACCCATCGCGCGTTTGCGGAAGTTTCGCTTCTAAAATTGCACTGGCCACCTGTGTGCGCAGAATCTGGGCCGTGCCGCCGGCGATTGTAAACATGCGCGCGTCGCGCACATGGCGTTCGGCCGCAATTTCCCGCGAATAGCCCGTTGACCCAAAGAGCTGCAATGAATCGTTGGTGACTTTGTTGGCTGTTTCTGCGGCAAAGATCTTGGCCTGTGCCGCACGCTTGACATCGGGAAAGGTGCCCACCGGCACGTTGGCTGCGCGATGAATCAAAAGCCTTGCGGCATCGAGCGCAATCGACATGTCGGCAATCATCCATTGCAGGCCTTGAAACTCGGCAATGGGCCGCCCAAATTGACGACGCTGCTTGGCATAGTCCACGGCCTCTTCAAACGCGCCTTGCGCAATGCCCAAGGCCACTGTGCCTGCGCCGACGCGTTGTGCGTTGTACGCGTTCATGAGTGCGGAAAATCCCTTGCGAAGATCGCCCATAGGCTTGAGCAGCATCGCTTCATGAACTTTCAAGCCATCGAAAAACACATGGGTCTCGGGAATGCCGCGCACACCCATGGCAGGTGTGCGTGAAGCAATTGTCATGCCGGGCAACTGGTCGTTTTCTCGCACCACAATAAACCCGCCAATGCCTTGCTCGACATTGTTTTCAAACACACGGGCAAAAATCAGGTGTAGTTTGGAAACGCCACCGCCTGTGATCCAATACTTGTGTCCTTTGATTACATAGTGATCGCCTTGTTTGTCGGCGCGAGTGGTCATTTCGCTGGCCGCGCTTCCGGCATTGGGCTCTGAAATGCAGATCGCTGGCTTGTCTCCGGCCAACACGCAGGCAGCTGCAATTTTTTTCTGCTCTTCGCTGCCGTAAGCCATGATGGCACCGATTGCACCCATGTTGGCCTCTACCGTAATGCGGCCCATAGTGGCGCAGGCTTTGGCCATTTCTTCAATGACCAGCACCGTTTCCAAATAGCCCAGCCCCTGGCCGCCGTATTGCTTGGGAATGGTCATGCCCATAAAGCCCGCATCGCGCAGCTTGGCAATGTTGTCCCAGGGGTAGGCCTCGGTGGCGTCGATCTCGGCCGCTTTGGGGGCAAATTCTTTTTGTGCCAACTTGCGCGCTGCCGCTTGAATGGCCAGCTGTTCTGATGTCAGTTGCGTCATGGTTTCCCTTTCAATTCTTTAGTCCTGCATGCCAAGCCAGTCGCGCAGAATTTCTTTTTCATGTTGATTGCGAACGGGCGGGGCGTAGCGATACTGCACAGGTGTTTCAGAAAGCTTGAGCGGATTGGCAATCACGCTCACTTCGCCGGAGCCAGCAAGTGGGTGGGGCAGTTTTACCTCAGCGCCGCGATGCTGGATTTGCGGATCATTAAATACTTGCTCAAGCGTATTCACTGGCCCACACGGCACGCCTACCCTTTCACACTCCTTGATCCAGTGCGCACGAGGCTGTGCCCGTAACGCGCTTGAAATAATAGGGATCAACACATCGCGGTGTTTCACCCTTGCAACATTGGTGGCAAACCTTGGGTCATCGGCAACCCCATGCATTTGTGCGACTTCGCAAAGCTTTCGAAACTGAGCGTCATTGCCAACGGCAATAATCATGGAGTCATCGGCGGTGGGAAACACTTGATACGGCACGATATTGGGGTGGCCGTTGCCAAGTCGCTCGGGGTTTTCGTGCGAGGTGAGATAACTCGTGCCGGCATTGATTAACCACGACACCTGAGTATCGAGCAAGGCCAGGTCAATGTGTTGGCCCTTGCCGGTTTGATCGCGGTGCCGAAGCGCTGCAAGAATTCCCACTGCGGCGTACATGCCGGTCATGACATCGGCAATGCCGACACCGACTTTCATGGGCTCACGATCCGATTCGCCTGTAATGCTCATGATTCCGCCCATGCCTTGAATTAAAAAGTCATAGCCCGCGCGCGGCGCATATGGCCCGGTTTGTCCAAAACCAGTAATCGAGCAATACACCAATTTTGGGAAGCGATCTTTTAATTGCGTGTAAGACAAGCCATAGGCGTGCAAGCCCCCGACTTTATAGTTTTCAATGAGCACATCCGCTTTTTCAACCAGCTTGAGCACCAAGGCTTGGCCTTCAGCACTTGCCAGATCAATTTCAATCGAACGCTTGTTGCGATTGGCGCACAAGTAATAGGCGCTTTCTGAAGTGGGGTTGCCGTTGGCGTCTTCAACAAAAGGGGGCCCCCACTTGCGGGTGTCATCCCCCTCGCCGGGTTTTTCTACTTTGACAACATCGGCGCCAAGATCACCCAAAAGCTGCGCTGCCGAAGGCCCCGCGAGAATGCGCGAAAGATCCAGGACACGCAGCCCTTGTAGTGACATTGAATTCATTTAATGATTAATTAAATTTATTTTTAGCGCTCGCGCAAGCAAGACTTTCTTTGCTTAAGCATAGCTTTTTTATTTTGAAGCGCAAACGCAGTGCTGCAGGTGAATACTTGTACGGAGCGGTTCAGTTAGCGAACGAAACTGCCGCTTTTTCCGCCGTGTTTTTCTTGTAAGCCAATATTGGTAATCGTCATGCCGCGGTCAACTGCCTTGCACATGTCATAGATGGTGAGCAAGCCAATTTGAACGGCAGCTAAGGCCTCAATTTCCACGCCGGTTTTCCCGGTGACTTCGACTCGTGCCGTGCACTGCACACAGGGCGGCGAGTCAATAAGCGCAAAGTCAACGGCAACACGCGAGAGCATGAGCGGGTGGCACAGCGGAATTAAATCGGCTGCTTTTTTGGCTGCCTGAATCGCTGCAATTCTTGCAACGCCGATCACATCACCTTTTTTCGCGCTGCCTTCACGAATGAGCGCAAGCGTGGCCGGCTGCATGTGAATTTCCCCGCTGGCCACGGCAACGCGATGCGTGTCGGCCTTGCTGGCAACATCGACCATGTGGGCTTGCCCGGCGGAATCAAAATGGGTAAATCCTGTCATATGTCTATGATAGTGCCTGTGCAGAATACCTTTCATCATTTCCTGCGTTGCAGCCTTGCTTTGGCGCTGGCGGCCTCGTTGGTCCTTGGTTCCGCCTTGCCGGTTCAGGCCCAAATGCGTTCCGGCGGCATTGATAACCTGCCCGCCCTGGGCGAGGCCTCGGTCGATGAGCTTTCGCCCGCTGCCGAACAGCGGCTGGGCGACCAGATTTATCAGGAGTTTCTTCGGGCCGGCGTGATCTTCGATGATCCCGAAACCACCGATGCGATCTCAAGACAATCCAGCCGACTGTTGGCCTCTGCCAGCGGCCTTGGCCACACGACGGGCGATCGCCCCTTTCGTTTTTTCTTGGTAAAAGACCCGTCGATCAATGCGTTTGCTTTGCCTGGCGGCTATATCGGAATTCATACGGGGCTCATCACCACCTCTGATCACGAGTCTGAAGTGATGGGGGTGCTCGCCCACGAAATTGGGCATGTCACGCAACGACATATTGCGCGCATGTTTGGCCAGCAGCGTAAAAGTTCTGCCGTCATGATCGCAGCCGCCCTGCTTGCCGCTATGGCCGCAAGTGCCAGCCCTGATGCGGCCATGGGTGTGTTGTCGCTTGGCCAAACCGTGGCCATTCGTGATCAGCTCGCGTTTTCGCGAGATGCCGAGCGTGAGGCCGATCGTGTGGGCCTGCAAATTCTTGCCGAGTCAGGTTTCGACCCCAGTGGCATGGCCAGCATGTTTGAACGCTTGGGCCAGGCAGGGCGCCTGTATGAAAACAACGCCCCAGGCTATCTGCGCACCCACCCGTTAACCACTGAACGAATTGCCGATATGCAGGGCCGATTACAAACCGATCGCAGCCTTCAAGCGGCAAGTCGTGCTGCTGCAGTCCGGGCCAACTCCACCGACTTTGATTGGCCGCGACAAAAACTTCTCGCCTTGGCCGATACGCGCGTTGATGGGCTACGGGTGGTGCGTCAACGCTTTGAGCTGCAATTAAAAGACCCCAAGAACAATCGGCCAGAGGCGCAAGCGGCAATTCATTTTGGAGTGGCCTGGGCAGCGTTGGCGCAACGCGATTTTTCCGCTTCTGTCCATCACACCGATGAAGCGCATCGTTTGGCAAAATCCTCTGGGCTCGAAACTGCGGTTGCGCCTTATCTGATGAACCTGCGCCTACAGCTCGCCTTGGCACAAGGCAAGCCGCCTGCAAAGTTGCTTGCCTCATCGGCCATTAGCGAGTTCGGCACACATCGCGCGGTGGTGCGATCGGCCATTGAGCTTGAGCTTCTCTCGGGCGGGTCTGCCGAGCAGGCTGCGCAATGGGCGCGCAGTGCGACGCAACAGTGGCCGGGCGATCCTCAGGTCTGGGCCCTGCTTGCGCGCGCTGAAGGAATGCGTGGGGTGAAGGCGGCTCAGCATGCTGCGCTTGCCGAGCAATTTGCGTTGGCGGGCGCTTATTCTGCAGCAGTCGAGCAGCTGACCTTGGCACGTACAGCGGGCGATGTTGATTTCATTACGCTGTCAAAAATCGATGCACGGCTCACCACCATGCGGGCCAGACTTAGGGCTGAGCAGCTCGAACGCCAGCAAGCGCGTTAATCACGCGATCAGGCTGTAGATCTTTCAGGCAGGCCGTGGTGCCCAGTGGGCAGGTACGCTGAAAGCAAGGGCTGCAAGAAAGGCCAAGCGAGAGCACGGTTGCCTTTGAAGAATGCGGCGGGGTGTGATGCGGGTCGGTGGACCCAAACACGGCAATTACCGGAACATCCAGTGCAGCGGCTGCATGCATAAGCCCCGAGTCATTGCTAACTACCTGACCCGCCTTGGCGATCTCGGCAAAGGCTTCTTCGAGTCGGGTTTTGCCACACAAGTTAATTAAACGCGCTTGTTTTTTTACATCGCCTTGAACGGCCAAACCTTCAATTTCGTTGCCAATTGAAATATCTTTTGGGCCACCGACAATCACGACCGTGTGGGCTGGGCTTTGATCAAGCCAATGCGTGGCCACTTGCGCAAAGTAGTCGGCGGGCCACTGTTTGGCAGGCCCGTACTCCGCCCCTGGGCACAGCACCAGGCGCTGGGTGTCAGGCACGGTGCCTGACACCGTGAGCACCGGGCGGTGCTGCCCAAAGCGATCGATGGCCTGCGGCGGCATTGGCGTATCGGCAAAACCCAAATAGGTGTGCAGCATCGAGGGCCGCTTGCCGGGCCCGCTCAGCACAGGGTTGCGATGATCATTAATGAGCCAATAACGCGACTCCCCCGTGGTGCCGCGCCGAACAGGAATTCTGGCCAGCCATGGGATCAGGGCAGACTTTAAAGAATTGGGGCAAACGATTGCAGTGGCATAACGCCCCGAGAGTTCACGGGCGATTTTTTTTCGGTCACGCAGCTGAAGCTTGCCATGCTGAAAGTTTTCAATGCGCAAATGGCCCACCTCGGGGCAACCTTGATACACCGCCCGCACGGCGGGCACGGCCAGCACATCGACATGGCGATACTCGTTTGAAAGCTGCCGAATGAGCGGCAAAGAAAGAATCGCATCGCCCACCCATTGGGGCGCGATGACAATTACATCGCGCTCAGTGGCCGTGGGCTTTGGCACCGGCTTGCAGCTGATACAAGGTCCCGCAGTACGGGCAGCGCGCCTGCTGTTGGTGAGTGACATCGAGAAACACCTTCGGATGGTGGTTCCACAGCGGCATGCGCGGATTGGGGCAAAAAGCCGGTAACTCCGAGGCCGTTAGCGTCACAATCGATTCGGGCTGTTCTGAAGACATGGCGCAGCTTTCTTGAAAAATTACACTTGGGTCAGCCAGTGTTGATACTGGGGAGCCTTTCCAGAGACTGCATCAAAAAATACTGACTGCACTTTTTCAGTGATCGGGCCGCGGGTGCCGCTGCCGATTACGCGGTCATCAAGCTCGCGAATTGGCGTAACCTCTGCCGCTGTGCCGGTGAAAAATGCTTCATCAGCACAGTACATTTCATCGCGGGTAATGCGTTTTTCAATCACTTCAATTCCCAAATCTTTTGCGATGGCCATGACTGATTCGCGGGTAATGCCATCTAAGCAGCTGGCCAAATCAGGGGTATAGATCTTGTTTTTCTTGACGATAAAGACATTTTCGCCAGCACCTTCTGATACATAGCCTTCGGTGTCAAGCAGCAACGCCTCGTCGTAGCCTTGTGCGGTCACTTCTTGGTTGGCCAGAATTGAATTAATGTAATAGCCTGAGGCTTTGGCACGCACCAGCGAGACATTCACATGGTGGCGTGAAAACGAAGAGGTTTTAACGCGAATGCCTTTGGTCAGGCCATCTTCGCCCAAATAAGCGCCCCACGGCCATGCCGCAATGGCAACATGAATGGTGTTGGTGCGCGTGGCAATGCCCAGTTTTTCAGACCCGATCCAGATAATGGGTCGCAGATAGCAAGACTCCAGGGCATTGCGTTTCACCACTTCACGCTGCGCGGCTTCGAGGGTTGCCGCATCAAAGCCCACCTTCATTTGAAAAATCTTGGCCGAGTTCAGCAGCCGTTGCGTGTGCTCTTTGAGCCGAAAAATTGCAGTGCCGGTTTGGGTTTTGTAGGCCCGCACACCTTCAAACACGCCCATGCCGTAGTGCAGTGTGTGCGTGAGCACATGGATCTTGGCGTCGCGCCAGGCAACGAACTCTCCATCCATCCAGATCCAGCCATCACGATCAGCCATCGACATGACAATCCCCTTGCATTTGAATAGTCGTTCATTTTAACGGAGCCGTCCCCCTACAATCCAAGCCATGAACCCGCCTTCTTCAATTTCAGAGCTCTCTGCGCAAGAAGCGGCAGCCCTGGGCCGCAAAGACATGCTGCCCGCTTCCGTGGCTATGGCGTCCTGGGGCCTGGTCACCGGGATCGCCATGGTGCAGTCGGGGCTCTCCACAGCCCAGGCTGTTGGCATGTCGTTGCTGGTGTATGCAGGCTCGGCCCAGTTGGCCAGCCTTCCCCTGTTTGCGATTGGCGCGCCGTGGGTGATTGTTTGGGCGAGCGCTTTGATTGTGAATCTTCGGTTTGCAATTTATTCGGTCGCGATCAAACCTTTTTTTCGAAGCTTTCCTTTTTGGCGAAAACTATTGTTTGGCTTTGGCACGACCGATGTGCTGGCGGCGGATTTTCTTCGGCGGTTTGACCCCTCGCGCTTGGGCGGCGCGGTGTTGCTGAAAGAGGATCAGCGCGACCCCTTAAGCGCCCCGATCGCTTATTTTCAAGCCTCGGCGATCATGATTTGGGCGGTATGGCAAAGCGCCTCAATTCTGGGAATTTTTCTGGCCCAGTGGATTCCGGCCGCATGGGGCCTGAAATTTGTTGCGATCTTGGCCTTGATCGCAATGCTCTTGCCCATGATGGCCGATCGTGCGGCCCTGGCCTGTGTCGCGGTGGCCGGTGTTGTGGCGGTCTTGGCAATTTCTTTGCCCTTAAATCTTGGGCTTTTATTGGCCGTGATTGCCGGCGTGGCAGCCGCTTTGGCTGTTGATCAGCGCAAGCCCAACTCGAAAGGCGCTGATGATGGATCGTGAGCTCTACCTTTGGATTGGAATTGCAGGCTTAATGCTGATGACGATTTTGGCCCGCTCGGGCTTGATCGTGTGGCCCAAGCCGATTGCGATCGGGCCGAAGCTGGCGCGCGCTTTGCGGTTTGCCCCCATGGCCGCGCTATCAGCAATCATCATGCCGGGGGTGTTGTATGGGCCGGATGGCGCGTTAATTGGCTGGCTTGATCCTAAATTGTTTGCGGTGCTTGGCGCACTGTTCGCCTGGTTTTTTACGCGCCAAATGGCCTGGTGTATTTTTGCAGGCGTGGCGGTTTACATCATTGCCAAGCTGGCGAGTTAGCTAGCGTTTTGCTTGTTCGTGAATCGCCTGAAGGCTGCGCGGGGTTTGCGGCGCTTGCGCGAACACGAGCCCCCACAGCGCCTGAACCGATTGGCGCTGGACGGTGAATTCGTGATTGGGAACCCGGGCCGAAGACGCCCCTGAGAGCCGTTCAGCGTGCTGGCGTTTTCGGTACTCGCGGTAGGCATTGCCCACTTCAATCGCAAGATTTCCGGGAATGAGCCCGAGCTCGGCTGAAATTCGTAACAAGGCGATATTGCCAAGGTTGCCGGTGAGCCGTTCGTGGTCGTGGCTGAATCGCAGCACCAAGGTTTGCACAATGAACTCAATATCGACCATGCCGCCAACATCATGCTTGATATCGAATTGGCCGCTCGTGTTGGGGTGGCCCTCGTGCATTTTTTGCCGCATGGCCAGCACTTCTTCCAAAAACGGGCCGACTGGCCGCGCGAGCCGCAGGATCCGTTTTCGCTCTTCTTCAAACGCCTGGCCGATCGCAGCATCACCGGCACAAAAGCGCGCTCGGGTTAAGGCCTGGTGTTCCCAAACCCATGCATGTTCAGTTTGATAATTAATAAACCCCTTGAGTTCAGTGACCAGCAAGCCCGCGCTGCCATTGGGGCGAAGCCGAAGATCAATGTCAAACAAAGTGCCGGCCGCAGTGGCTGTTGAAAGCCATAAATTAATGCGTTGCGCATAGCGCGCATAAATTTCTGGCGCAAGTTCGTGATCGTCGTCATACAAGAAGATCAGGTCCAAGTCAGAGGCATACCCCAGCTCTTTGCCCCCGAGTCGGCCATAGGCAATGACTGCAAAGCGCGGCACATCACAATGTTTTTTTGACATCACTGCCCAAACGGCTTCGAGGGTCACTTGCAGCACTGCATCGGCCATTGCCGACAAATGATCCGAGAGTTTTTCAACTTGCCAGCGTCCGTCTAAGTCTTGCACCAGCAGCCGAAACAGCTGGGCATGGTGCACCTCGCGAAGCGCATCCATTTGCAGTTCAACATCAGGTGCCCCATTCACGGTAGCCTCTGCAACCCGGGCGCGCAGCTCTTGTAAAAACGCTTTCTCGTCGGGCGCACTGTCAATAATGCGGGTGTCTAAGAGCTCATCTAAAACGATGGGGTGCTTGCGCAGATAGTCGGCAGCCCATGCCGATGCGCTCATTAAGTGCGCGACGCGGGAAAAGGTGCCCGGGTATTCATCGAACAAGGCAAGGTAAGAGGCCCTTCGCCCGATGGTTTCGAGCAGTTGCGTGAGCCTTGCGCTCGTTTCAGAAGGGTTCGGTGTCTCTTGCGCGATGGTTGCTGCTTTGGCGAGCAGTCGTTCAAGCCGTGTTTGGGGGCTGGAGGGCTCGGGCTTGCCGTCGGTCGCTTCGCCGGAAAACAGCCGCTCAAATGCCTCTTGAACTTTTTCCTGGGTTTGCTCAATGGCGCCAACAAACGATTGGGAATTCGCATGGCCCATGGCGCGCGCCATGTGCTGGAGCACATCGGATTTGCCGGCGAGCACATGGGTTTGTGCATCGTCGACATATTGCAGCCGATGCTCAAGGTCTCGCCAGAATCGATACGCTTGCAACAGGGTTGCAACTTCTTCAGTGGAGAGCCTTCCGCTTTTCTCAAGGTAGGCTAGCACTTCACGCGTGCCTTTGGCCCGAAGGGGCTCTTCCCTTCCGCCACGAATGAGCTGAAACATCTGGGCAATGAACTCAACCTCACGAATTCCGCCGGGCCCAAGCTTAATATCAATTGGCGGGCGCTCTCCCGACATGTGCGACTCACGGCTGCTGTGCCGACGAGAGGCCTCTTGACGAATCTGGCTATGGAGATCACGAAGCGCGGGCAGCACATTGAAATCAAGATAACGGCGAAACACAAAAGGCCGAACGATTTCATAAAGACTTTGCACGGCACTTTCAAACGCTTGCGCGGCTTGGACTCGGCACTGATTCACGACTCGGCCTTTAATCCAGGCATAGCGCTCCCACTCTCGGCCTTGCACCACGAAATATTCCTCGAGCATTCCAAAGCTCGCCACCATGGGACCCGAATCGCCATTGGGCCGCAAACGAAGATCGACTCGAAACACAATTCCATCGGCAGTCAATTCGCCAAGCAAAGCGGCAATTCGCCTTCCCACCTTGGTGAAAAAAGAGCTGGCGTCGATTGGCTTGGAATTCGGTGCGCTGGCGTCGGTCTCCCCCTCCTCTGGAAACAAATAGATCAAATCCACATCGGAGGAGACATTGAGCTCGCGCCCCCCGAGCTTGCCCATGCCGACAATGAGCATGTCTTGCGGCTTGCCTGATGCATCACGGGGAATGCCGTGTTGGGCGATCGTTTGAGTCATGGCCGCTTGATAGGCCTCGTTAATCGTCAATTCGGCAAGATCCGTAATCGCTTCGAGCGTCTCATCAAAGCTTGCTGAGCCTGAAAGATCCCTTGCCATGATGGCCAGCACCACGCTGTTGCGAAATTGGCGAAGGGCCGACGGAAAACTATCCAGCGCTTCACGGTTGCGAGAGTCGGCTTTCGGCCAGTGGGTTTTCCAGTGCTGTGCAAGCCGTGCACGATTGATGGGCTCATGGCTATCCACAAGCTGGCCTCGGGCAATCACCAAGGGCAAGGTTCTTCTGGCGAACAATGAATGCTCAATGGCCCGCTCATAGCCCGGCGCCTGGGCCTTCAGATCACTGATCGAATCGGGCGCTTGGAAAAGGCTCATGTGATCGTGTCGCTTGGGTTTAAGGGTCGGGGCTGTGCAAGAATCCATCTCATGCTAACGCAACTCAAGGATCGAACACCGCTTCGTTTTCTTGCCAAACTACTGGCAGGCGTGGTTGCGGCAGTCCTGGCGCTCTCAGTCATTGGCTTGCTGGTGATCCGGGTCTGGCTTTGGCCCGCTGTGCCGCAGTGGCAAGACGATTTTTTAGCCTCAACCCGGGCCAAGCTTGCTGATCGGGGCTTAACGCTGGAAGTTGGCTCGGTCGTTGCCGATTGGGAAAACTGGCATCGGCCCCGCCTGACGGTAGCCAATATTTCCCTGCGCGATCACCAGGGTCTCGCCGTGCTCTCGCTTGAGCAGGCTCAGGCCACTGTCGGGGTCACCAGCCTGGCCTCTTTGTGGCGGCTTACTCCGGTCTTTTCAGAGATTCGTTTGCAAGGCCCGCAGGTCCTGGCGGGCCGAGATGCTGCAGGTGATTTATTGGTCGCGGGTTTTCGGATCGAAATGCTCGATAACGCCACCCCCATGCACCCCGACGATCAAAAAGCCATTGAGTGGCTTTTGCGTCAGGGCCGAATCCGAGTCGAAAGCGGGCGGTTGGTATGGAGCGATGTCTCGCGTGGCAAGTCAGCGGAAATTCGTGAGCTCTCCATGTCGCTGCGCAACCTGGGGCCTCGGCATGCTGCGATGATCAAGGGTGCTGTTTCCCAGCCTATCGGAGAACAATTCTTACTCGAGGCGAACTTTACCCACCCGCTATGGAAAAGCCCCACCGCTTTTGCCCAATGGTCTGGCGATCTCTCGGTGCAATTCGACCGTGTTGATTTGGCGCAGTTATTTGAATTCGTGCACTTGCCCAAAGATGCGCCGCTTAAAATCAATTCAGGCGCAGGCTCAATTCGGGCACAGGCCTCGCTGTCATCGCAAGCCGTTGAGTCGTTGACCGTTGATCTTGATCTGGCAAGCGCGTCGGTGCAGTGGGGCGCCAAGCGAAAGCCCTTAACGTTTGAGCAGCTCTCCGGAAGAGTTCAGACCACGCTCTCGGGCGCTCGACAGCAAGTCAAGTTGCAGGATTTGCTTTTGCGTTCAGACCAGTTGTCCGAGCCAGTCACGGTGTCTTCAGCAGAATTAACGCTTGAGCAAATCGCATCGACGGGTGAAAGCCGAGTGCGTGCCATTTCAAAAACGGTCGATTTAAACGCTGCGCGATGGTTTGTGGACCATTTGCCTGTGGCTCAGACGCTTAAAGAAGAGCTTGCCCGGCTAAAACCTACCGGGTTTTTAAAAGACTTTGACCTCGCCTTGATTGAGCGAGCTCAGGGTGAGCCGTCTTTGAATGTGGCCACAGGCTTTGAGGCCGTCTCGTTGTCTTTGGGCCAAGATCGTCCGGGCTTTGCCGGGCTGTCAGGCCGGCTTAAGGCCACAGAATCAGCGGGCAGCATCTCCATTGATAGCGAGAAAGCGGTGCTGATTTTTCCGAAAGTGTTTGAGGAACCGCAGCTTGAGTTTGACCGCTTTTCTGTGCAAGCCGATTGGGCCTTAGGCGTCAAAACGCAAGGCCAGGAGTCTGCGCCCCTAAAGGTTTCACTCGTAGGCCTTTCGGCATCAAACACCGATCTATCGGTTGAAGCAGCGGGGGGCTATGAACACTCGGGGCCGGGCTATGGGCAGATCACTCTGAAAGGACGAGTGCTGCGTGCAAAGCCTGAGCGAATTTATCGTTATGTGCCTTTAACAGCCGGCAGCGACACGCGCAGCTGGCTTCGTACCGCATTAAAAGCGTCGCCCGCTTATCGGGCAGACTTTGAGCTTGCTGGCCCCTTGGAGCAGTTCCCGTTTTCCGACCCCAAGTCGGGAAAGTTTTTTGTGAAAGCAAGCGTTGACAATGCAAGGCTGCAGCCCGCACCAGGCTGGCCTTTACTGTCAGACATTAAGGCGGATGTGATTTTTGATCGTGAGCGCTTCGAAGTGATCGCTTCGCAAGCGAAGTTTGGGGAGCTTCCAACTTCTAAAATAAGCGCTCGCATTTCCGACTTGAGCGCCGCGCAAACACGACTGCAAATCGAGGGCGCACTATCCGGGGATTTGCAACGATTTTTGAACACAGTGAATCAGTCGCCGATTAAGGCATCGCTGGGCAATGCGACCGTGGGCATGACGGGTAAAGGGCCAACTGGCCTGTCACTTTCACTGAACCTGAATCTTTCAGATAGCGGGCGATCCGCCTATTCCGGCAAGCTCATAGTGGGCCGAGGTGTGCTGCAGCCTTCTGCCAACTTTCCGGCGATCACGATTGCATCGGGAGCGATTGAATTCGATGAGCGAGGATTAACGATTTTGAATATGCAGGGCCAGGCCTTGGGCGCGCCGCTGACAGCTCGCAGTGAGTCGCGACAGGACGCAAGCAAACTGACTCGGGTGAGAATCGAGGGTCAGGCCACAGGCCGCGCCTTGGAGCAATGGGCCAAACAGGCTTTTGGCGCTCCCTGGAAAGGTGAGCTCTCCGGTTCAACGCCCTTTTCGGTGGTTCTGGATGTGGGCAGCACAGTGCAGGCCACGACGACAACTTCTTTGCGGGGGTTAGCCAGCACCTTAGATTCACCGCTTGCCAAGCCTGCTGCAGAAGAATGGAAAGTGCGTGCTGTGTTCCGGGCAAGCAATCGTGAGACTCAGTTTGAGATCGATGCGCCCAAGGCCAAGGGGCAAATGCGCTGGCACTCCGATGACAAAGGCGGCGCTTTATTGCAAGCCCAGTTTGAGCGCATGTGGCTGGATGCGCGAGGAGACGATTCACAAACGGCACAAGAAAGCAGTTCAGAAACGACAGCCCAGCAATGGCCACGGGTTGATCTGGTTGCAGAAGATTTTCGTGTGGGCCTGCGACAGTGGGGCAGGCTGGAGGTGCAGGCGCACCCTGTCGCCGCAACTCGAAGTTGGGATATCTCAAAACTTTCTTTATCAAACCCTGATGCTGTTGTTGTGGGCAAGGGCCAGTGGAGCACACGCGCCTTGGATCCGCGCGCCAAGGCCCGTTCACGCACCGTGCTGGATTTAGAGCTCGACATAAAAAATGGCGGCAACTTTCTGGCGCGTGCAGGGCATCCGGGGGTTGTGAAAGACACCGAAGGAAAGATTGCTGGACAGCTGAGCTGGGCCGGATCGCCGCTGGATTTTTCTGGCAAGGTGTTAAGTGGCAAGCTGGGTATCAATTTAGAAAAAGGCCGATTCTTAAAAGCCGAGCCCGGAGTGGCGCGGCTTGTTGGTGTGCTGAATTTGCAAACCTTGCCTCGGCGAATCAAGCTTGACTTTAGTGATGTATTTTCAGAAGGCTTTACCTATGAGCGCATTCGTGGCGACTTGGAGCTTTTAGAGGGCGAGATCTCCACCCAAAACCTGCGAATTATTGGCGTTCAAGCGTCGGTGCTGCTCGAGGGAAGCGCGAGCATTCGCAAAGAGACCCAAGATCTTCGGGTGTTGGTGCTGCCTGAAATCAATGCAGGCCTCGCCTCGCTGGGGTACGCTGCCCTGGTCAACCCGGCGATTGGTCTTGGGGCTTTTTTAGCGCAGTATGTGTTGCGCGACCCGGTGCGCAAGTTGCTGGCCTATGAATATCAAATTACGGGCAAGTGGGATGATCCGGTCGTAACGCCGATGGCGCGCGAGCTTCGTCTTGATTTGCCAGAACTATCGCCGTCAACGAAATAAGCAAAGGGTATGCATGTCGAGCTCAGTATGTGTCGCATCGATTCAAATGGTGAGCACGCCGCGCGTCGATGAAAATCTCGATCGTATGCGCGACTTGGTCGCGCAGGCAGCGCGCCGTGGCGCGGCGCTGGTGTTGTTGCCGGAATATTTTTGTCTCATGGGCGATGAGACTGACAAGGTCAAGCACCGTGAGCCGCATGGCGCGAGCAACAGCTCGCCGATTCAAATGGCCTTATCGCAAGCTGCCCAAGCCAACACGATTTGGATTGTGGGCGGCACCGTGCCCTTGGTGGCCAACGATGCACAGCGGGTGCGCAACTCGGTATTGGTTTACGGCCCCGATGGCCAAGAGCGTGCCCGCTACGACAAAATTCATTTGTTTGCGTTTCAAAAGGGCCAAGAGTCCTACGATGAGGCGCGCACCATTGAGCCTGGTAGCTTGCCCGTGGTGTGCGACACCCCGGCGGGAAGGACAGGCCTGTCGGTGTGTTATGACCTGCGTTTTCCCGAGCTGTATCGGGCCATGGCGCCGCTGGATATGATTGTCATGCCAGCAGCGTTTACCTACACCACCGGCAACGCACATTGGGAATTGTTGATTCGCACACGCGCTGTTGAGAATCAGTGTTATGTGCTGGCCAGTGGCCAAGGCGGGCGCCATGAAAATGGCCGCCGCACCTGGGGCCACAGCATGTTGGTAGACCCTTGGGGTGAGGTGATCAATGTCTTGCCCGAGGGTGAAGGCATTGTGATGGGTGAGGTCAATCCCGATCGATTGGCCGAGATTCGCCTAAACTTGCCGGCTCTGAAACACCGTGTGTTTTCAACAGGATCGACACTATGAAACCGTTTGACGCTGCTGTTGCATCGCTGGCGACCGCCCATGAGCTGCTGCTTGAGCCTTACGGCTTAAGTGAAAGCCACTTGCACCACGCCCTGGGCGAAATTTTTGCACATCGGGTTGATTTCGCCGATTTGTACTTTCAGTACACCCGCAGCGAATCCTGGAGCCTGGATGAAGGCATTGTCAAAAGCGGAAGCTTTTCAATCGACCAAGGTGTCGGGGTGCGTGCCGTTAGCGGCGAAAAAACTGCGTTCGCTTATTCCGATGTGTTGAGCCCTCAGGCCTTGCTCGAGGCGGCGGTCACGACGCGCGCAATTGCCCGAAGTGGCGGATCTGGCAAGACCAAGCTGAAATCAATGTCGCCGGCCCTCGCAGTGCCTTCCGCAATTTTGTACAGCGGACAAGACCCATTGTCGGCGCTGTCAGCACAAGACAAGGTGGATTTGCTCGGTCGTGTCGAATCCATGGCAAGGGCCAAAGACCCGCGGGTGATTCAGGTCATGGCCTCACTTGCAGGTGAATACGATGTCGTGATGGTCATGCGCAGCGATGGCGTGATGGCCGCTGATATTCGGCCCTTGGTGCGTCTGTCGGTCACGGTGATTGCAGAACAAAATGGCCGCAGAGAAATGGGATCAAGCGGTGGTGGCGCGCGGCGTGATTTGCTGATGTTTAACGACAGCGTTATCGAAGGCTATGTCAATGAAGCGGTTCGACAAGCGCTGATTAATCTAGAGTCTCGTCCCGCGCCGGCAGGCACCATGCCCGTGGTGCTTGGCCCAGGCTGGCCCGGTGTGCTCTTGCATGAGGCCGTTGGTCACGGATTAGAGGGCGACTTCAATCGCAAAGGCTCGTCGGCGTTTTCAGGCCGTATTGGCCAACAAGTTGCCGCCAAGGGCGTGACGGTCGTTGATGATGGCACCCTCACGGATCGTCGTGGCTCGCTGAATATCGACGATGAGGGTCACCCCACCCAGTGTAATGTGCTCATCGAGGATGGAATTTTGCGTGGCTATATCCAGGACTCGCTCAACGCGCGGCTCATGAAAGTGGCGCCCACCGGCAATGGCCGGCGCGAGTCTTATGCCCACTTGCCCATGCCGCGCATGACCAATACCTATATGCTCGCCGGCAAAGACGACCCCGAAGAAATCGTTGCCTCACTTGATCGCGGCTTGTACGCCGTGAACTTTGGTGGCGGCCAAGTCGACATTACCAGCGGCAAGTTCGTGTTTTCTGCCTCGGAGGCCTATTGGGTCGAGGGCGGTAAGATTCAGTATCCGGTCAAGGGGGCTACGATCATTGGCAATGGGCCCGATGCCCTGACCCGGGTCACCATGGTTGGCAGCGATCTGGCCCTGGATTCCGGCGTGGGCACCTGCGGCAAAGAAGGTCAGAGCGTGCCCGTCGGGGTGGGACAGCCCACCTTGCGCATTGAATCGCTGACCGTCGGGGGCACCGCAGGATAAAATCAGCGGTTATGGACACGAAAACTAAATCTCCCGCCCGCACCGACGACCTTCGTATTCGCGAAATCAAAGAGCTCGCGCCGCCTTCGCATGTGATTCGCGAGTTTCCGATCACGGCCATGGCCGCCGATTTGGTGAGCGAGTCCCGCCAGGCGATTCATCGCATCATTCACGAGATGGACGATCGCCTGTTGGTGGTGATCGGCCCGTGCTCGATTCACGACCCCAAGGCCGCGTTTGAATACGCAAGCCGTTTGGCCGAGCAGCGCCGCAAATATGCAGGCGAGCTCGAAATTGTCATGCGTGTGTACTTCGAAAAGCCGCGCACCACGGTGGGTTGGAAGGGCTTGATCAACGATCCCCACCTCGACAATAGTTTCGACATTAATCGTGGCTTGCGTTTGGCTCGCGAAGTGCTGCTCACCATTAATGAGCTGGGCTTGCCCGCGGGCACCGAGTTTTTAGACATGATTTCTCCGCAGTACATTGCCGATCTCGTGTCGTGGGGCGCCATTGGCGCTCGCACCACGGAATCTCAGGTTCACCGCGAGCTTGCATCAGGCCTGTCTTGTCCGGTCGGTTTTAAAAATGGCACCGATGGCAATTTGCGCATTGCGCTGGATGCCATCAAGGCGGCCGCACACCCGCACCACTTCTTGTCGGTGACCAAGGCTGGGCATTCGGCCATTGTCTCAACCGGGGGCAATGAAGACTGCCATGTGATTTTGCGCGGCGGCAAGACGCCCAATTTCGATGCGGCCAGTGTTGAAGCTGCTTGCAAAGAAGCCGCTGCTGCCAACATGGCCTGCCGTCTCATGATCGACATGTCACATGCCAACAGCAGCAAAAAGCCCGAGAATCAACTGCCGGTTTCTGAGGCGATTGCAGCGCAAATTGCCGGCGGTGATGAGCGAATCTTTGGCGTGATGGTGGAAAGCCATTTGGTGGGCGGCCGGCAAGATCTCGTTCCCGGCAAGCCTCTAACGTATGGCCAGAGCATTACCGATGGCTGTATTGATTGGGAAGGCAGCCTCAAGATTCTTGAGAATCTGGCTCAGGCGGTTACCGCCCGTCGCATTAAGGGCGTTTAGCCCCGTTTTCGCTCCCACAGCACATCGCCTCCTGGCCCGTCGGACTCGGGGCTGCGGTTCAGTTGTCTCGAGGCCACGAACAACAAGTCCGACAAGCGATTCAAGTACTGCGTAATCTCAATTCGCACCGGCGATGCAGTTCTCAGGTGTACGACAGATCGTTCGGCACGCCGGGCCACGGTTCTGCACACGTGGGCCAAGGCCGAGGCGCGGCAGCCGCCGGGCAGCACGAACTCGGCAAGCCGTGGCAGCCGTTCATTCCAACGCCCAAGCACCACCTCCAAGGCCTCGATCCGTGAGCCTTTGAGCAGTTCAAATCCGGGAATCGAGAGCTCTCCGCCGACATCGAACAAGTCGTGCTGAATTTCGATCAGCTCTTGGCGAAGGTCTGAGGGGAGATTTTCGGCCAGCAGCACGCCAATGCAGCTATTGAGCTCATCAACATCTCCAATCGCATTAATGCGGGCATGGTCTTTTGAAATGCGGCTGCCGTCGCCCAGCCCGGTGCTGCCGTCGTCACCCGTGCGGGTCGTAATGGTCGAAAGTCGGTTGGCCATGGGTGGATTCTAACTTCCCGAGTCGTGGCTCATCTAAAATGTCCGGATGAATGCACCACGAGAACTGCACCTAGGCGAGCTGCGTTTTGCAGATTTCAGCCAACCCATGGAAGAGGCAAAGCGCAAGGCGCTGATCCAAGGTCTTGCGAAGCTCTTGCCTGCCCAAGGGCTATTGCACTCGGAAGAATCGTTGCGGCCCTATGAGTGCGATGGGCTTGCAGGCTACCGACAGTTGCCCGCGGTAGTGGCTTTGCCGACACACGAGCAGCAAGTCATTGATATCTTGAAACTTGCGCATGCGCTCGATGTCCCGGTTGTTGCCCGAGGTGCGGGCACGGGCTTATCGGGCGGCGCCACGCCGCACCGAGGTGGCTTGGTGCTGTCATTGGCCAAGTTCAATCGAATTATGTCGATCGACCCACATGCAAGAACAGCGCGTGTTCAACCGGGGGTTCGCAATCTCGCAATCTCTGAAGCGGCCGCGCCGTTTAATCTGTATTACGCCCCCGATCCTTCCTCGCAAATCGCGTGCTCAATCGGCGGCAATGTGGCTGAAAACTCTGGCGGTGTGCACTGCCTGAAGTATGGCCTGACCGTTCACAATGTTTTGCGCGTGCGCGCCATTACCATTGAAGGCGATGTCGTTGAACTGGGCTCGGAAGCGCTCGACTCTCCTGGCTTTGATTTGCTTTCGACGGTCGTTGGGTCCGAGGGCATGTTGGCGGTGGCCACGGAAATCACGGTCAAGCTTATTCCCAAGCCCACGCTGGCACGGGTCATTGAAGCGTCATTTGATGATGTTGAAAAAGCGGGCAATGCGGTGGCCAATCTCATTGCCGCCGGCATTATTCCGGCTGGCCTGGAAATGATGGACCAGAAAATCACGCGAGCGGTAGAAGAGTTTGTGCATGCAGGCTACGATTTAAACGCGCAAGCAATCCTGCTGTGCGAATCCGATGGCACGCCCGAAGAGGTCGACGAGGAAATTGGCCGCATGAAAGCCGTCCTTAACGAAAGTGGCGCGACAGGCCTGCGATTGTCGCAGTCAGAAGAAGAGCGCTTGCGGTTTTGGTCGGGCCGAAAAAATGCTTTCCCTGCGGCGGGCCGCGTGGCACCCGATTATTACTGCATGGATGGCACGATTCCTCGCCGTCGTTTGGGTGAGATGCTCAAGCGCATCGCGGATATGGAAATCAAATACGGCTTGGGCTGCATGAATGTGTTTCATGCAGGCGATGGCAATCTTCATCCGCTGATCTTGTTTGATGCGTCCAAGCCCGATGAATTTCACAGGGCCGAGCTGTTTGGCGCTGAAATTCTTGAGTTGTGCGTCGAGTTTGGCGGCACGGTCACGGGTGAGCATGGGGTTGGCCTGGAAAAAATAAACAGCATGTGCGTTCAGTTCTCGCCTCAGGAGCGCATGAGTTTTTTTGCGGTCAAGCGGGCGTTTGACCCCGCGGGGCTGTTAAACCCCGGCAAGGCCATTCCCACGCATTCACGCTGTGCCGAGTACGGAAAAATGCATGTGCATCGTGGCGCCTTGAAGTTTCCCGAATTGCCGCGTTTTTAAGGCTGCCTATGAATTCTCCTCACGCCTGGCTTGACGAGGCAGCACAGCAGATTGCCCAAGCCAACAAGAACAAAACCCCGCTCGTCATTCAGGGCCATGGATCGAAATCGTTTTATGGCCAGCCGCAAAATGATTCTTCGGTGGTCCTTAGCACCTTGCCCTACCGCGGTGTGGTGGAATACGACCCGACTGAATTGGTGGTGGTGGTGAAATCGGGCACGCCGATTAGCGAACTCGAAGAAGTGCTCGCAGGCGCACGACAGATGCTGGCCTTTGAGCCGCCAAGGTTTGCAGGCCAAGGCACCGTGGGTGGCATGGTGGCCGCAGGGCTTTCGGGCCCGCGTCGCATGGCCTCGGGCGCTGTGAAAGATTTTGTATTGGGCATGACCGTTCTAGACCCTCAGGCAAGCCCCTTGCGCTATGGCGGAACTGTCATGAAAAATGTGGCGGGCTATGACTTGGCCCGATTGCATACTGGGGCTTTGGGCACGCTGGGCTTGATTGTTGATGTCTCGTTAAAAGTGCTGCCGCTTGCGCCTGCCGAAGAAACGATTGCGTTTGAAGCAAGCGCTGCTGATTCGATCAAGTGGGCTAATGAATGGGGCGGCAAGCCTCTGCCGATTTCAGCAAGCTGCTGGATCGGCGGCCGCTTTTATGTTCGGCTGTCGGGGGCTGTTGCTGCAGTCAAATCGGCAACGCAAAAACTTGGCGGAAACGTGGTGCCCAGCGAACAAGCGCAAGCGTTTTGGCGCAGTCTGCGGGATCAGACCCACGAATTTTTTCAGCTCGACACGACACAGGCCGATCAGTGCCTATGGCGGCTCTCAGTGCCCAGCATTACGCCTGCTCTTGCCGACCTTGAAGATCCGCAATGCATTGAGTGGGGTGGCGCGCAGCGCTGGGTCAAAACGAAGGCGCCTGCCCACAGGCTGCGCGAGATCGCTGCAGCAGCAGGCGGGCACGCAACGCTTTTTCGATCGCAAGCGCCAGCGTTGCGCACACAGCACGGGGCGTTTGCCTTGCCATCGCCAGCGCTTATGAAGATTCACCAGCGCTTGAAACAAGAGCTTGACCCTAACGGAATTTTTAACCCAGGCCGCCTTTTTGCGGGTCTGTGAACTGAGCTAACAGGCGGATATGGAAACCACGCTTGCCCCAGAATTTGCAGGAACTCGCGAAGGCTTAGCGGCCCAAAAAATTCTTCTGCGCTGCGTGCACTGCGGTTTTTGTACGGCCACTTGCCCGACCTATCAAATTTTGGGCGACGAGCTTGATGGCCCCCGCGGCCGCATTTACCTCATGAAGCAGATGGTTGAAGGCGCGCCGGTAACCCGCGAAACCCAGGTTCACTTGGATCGCTGCTTAACTTGTCGAAATTGCGAGACCACCTGCCCCTCGGGGGTTGAGTATGGAAAGCTCGTGGATATCGGTCGCGAACTCGTTGAGCAGCGCACCCAGCGCCCGTTAAAAGAGCGGGTGATGCGCAAGGCGTTAAAAGCTGGCTTGACATCGCCTTTGTTTGCGCCCGCCATGCGTCTTGGCCAAATGGTCAGGCCCGTGCTGCCCAAGTCGCTTGCGGCCAAAGTGCCGCAGTATCGTGCCCCAGGTGCTATTCCTCGCCGCGAGCACGCACGCAAGGTCATTCTTTTAAAAGGCTGCGTGCAACCTGCCATGCTGCCCGGCATTGACGCCGCGACACGACGCGTGCTCGATGCGCTTGAGATCAGCTCGACTGTGGTGGAAGGCTCGGGCTGCTGTGGCGCAATCAAAACCCATTTGGCAGATTCAGCAGGTGGGAAAGAGAATGCGCGTTTAAATATTGACGCCTGGTGGCCTGATGTTCAGGCAGGCCGCATCGAGGCGATTGTGGTCAATGCCTCGGGCTGTGCGGTCATGGTCAAGGATTATGGCCATTTGTTTGAGGACGATCCTGTCTATGCCGAAAAAGCAAAGCAAATTGCGAGTCTTGCCAAAGACCCCGTTGAGTTGTTGGAGTCTTTGTTACCCAAGCTTGCCGAAAAAATCGCAAACAACGGCGCTCGATTAAAGCCAGGGGCCATGGGCAACCGGGTGGCTTTTCATCCCCCTTGCACTTTGCAGCATGGCATGAAGATTCGCGGGGCTGTTGAGAAACTTCTGACAACGCTTGGGGCCGAGTTGGTGCCGGTGGCCGATAGCCACTTGTGCTGCGGCTCTGCGGGCACTTATTCGGTGTTGCAGCCCGAGCTTTCGGGCGAGCTAAAAAAACGCAAGCTCAATTCTTTGCAAGCCCATGCTCCGCAAGCTATTTTATCGGCCAATATCGGCTGCATTACGCACTTGCAGTCGGGCACGCAAACCCCGGTCAGGCACTGGGTGGAATGGGTCGATGAGCGCCTGGGGTGATTGATCCCAGCACGCGGTAGCCAAGCGCCCCAGTCACTGCGGGCTCATTGCCGGGCAGCCCGGCAATCGCTTGCGCCGCAAGCCAGGCAAAGGCGGCGGCCTCAATGACTTGAGGGTCCCAGCCCTCGGCCTCGCTGGTAACCACTGAAAGCGTTCGGCCTAGCATGCGTTGCGCGTGATCGCTGATTGATTGCATGAGCGCACGGTTTTTTGCCCCACCACCACAGAGGATCAATCGTGTGCAGGACTCGCCAGTCGCTTCAAGTTTTTTGATTTCTTGCACAATGCTGCGTGCCGTGAGCGCAAGCAAAGTGGCTTGAACATCGTTGGCAGCGAGAGTGCTGAATGCCTTTTGTCGCAGGAATTTTTCGAGCCAATTGCTGCAAAACAATTCGCGGCCTGTGCTGCGTGGGGGCTTAAGCGCGAAAAAAGCATCGCTTAGCATTTGCGACAAGAGCGCTTCATTGACCGTGCCGCTTTGCGCCCACCGCCCCTCGTGATCAAAGGCGTGGCCCAGATGCTGTTGTGTCCAGGCATCCATTAACAAATTTCCTGGGCCGGTGTCATACCCGATCAAGTGTTTTCCAAGCCAGGTGATGTTGGCAATGCCGCCAATGTTGACCACGGCGCTATGCTGGCCAAACACTGCGCGATGAAATGCTGGCACCAAGGGCGCACCTTGACCGCCTGCGGCAATGTCGCGGCTTCGAAAGTCAGAAACCACCGTAATTCCTGTGGCTTCGGCAATTCTTGCGGGCGCATTCAGTTGAAGGCTATAGCCCAGCTCTGGCCGATGCCTTAGGGTTTGCCCATGAACGCCGATCGCTTTAATTTCGCTGGGCGCAAGCCCATGTGCGGTCAGGGCTTCAAGCGTTGCCCGGCCAATCAAATCGGCAAAGCTGTTGCCAATGAGTGCGGCCCGATGCAGCTCGTCATGCCCGGGATCTAAAAGACTTTGCAGGGCCTCATGCATGCCAATGTCGATTGGCTGCGAGTAAAAGCAGGCAAGCTCAATCAACGGGTCAGCGCGCCCCAAGGTCACCGATTCGCCTAGCCGAAGCACGGCAATGTCAATGGCATCCATGCTGTTGCCGGTCATTACACCAGCGAACAGTTGAGACTGGCTCATTGGGCCCTGGCGGTGTTTACATTGTCGAGCAGGGTCAGCCGTGCGCGCAGGTCTTCTGCTGTCGCCGTGAATTTTTTCAGCGCCTCGCCTTTGAGTGGCGGGATCTGTGGATTCTCAGCAATGATGCGGCTTGGGTTCACATGTCGTCCGTTGACCTTGAATTCGTAGTGCAAATGGGGCCCGGTTGCCCAGCCCGTGGTGCCGACATAGCCGATGACATCGCCCATGCGCACTTCCTTGCCCTTTTGAAGGTTTTCGGTAAAGCCTTTTAGGTGCGCATAAAGGGTGGAGTAGCGATCGTTGTGCTTGATCTCAATGGTGTTGCCATAGCCTCGGCTCCAGCCCTTTTGGGTCACCACCCCATCGGCCACAGCGCGCACAGGAGTGCCCGTTGGCGCCGCATAGTCAATGCCTGTGTGCGCGCGGGGGTCGCCAAACAAAGGGTGCAGACGGTAGCTGGTAAAGCCCGATGACATACGGGTATAGCGCAACGGCGCAGCCAAAAAGCCGCGCATCACTGATTGGCCCTCGGCATCGTAGTAATTGCCTTTGCCAGTTTCGGGATGTACAAAATACAGCGCCTCGTAGGTTTTATCGCCTGCCTCAAAGCGCACCGCGACCAGCCGGTAACTGCCAATATCTCGCCCGCCAACCTGCTGGTTTTCGTAAATCACGCGCACGATATCGCCCGGCTTGACCTGACGTCGAAAGTCCAAGTCAGATTCAAACAGCGTCACCACTTGTTCCGTAATCGCTTCGGGCACCCCCGCCTCGTCCATTGCGCCGAAAAATGAGCGGCTCACTTGAACCGATCGGTGCTCGACCTGAAGCTCTGAGCCGAATCGTGCGGTTCGGGTTTCAAACTGCCCTTCACCGGTTCTTTCAACAATCCAGGCATCAAGCTTGTTCAGCAGTTGAAGCCTCAACAAATTGCCTTGCAAATCGGTGCGAACAATGGCGGTCTGGCCCGCATTGCTTTTCAGCACAGACTGTGTGCGCCGGTCTTTTGACAAATACGCCAGCGCGGCAGGCTCGGTCACACCCAGCCGCTCCAATAAGCTCGCCACGGTGTCGCTTTTGCGAATTTCATCTTCCCGGGCCAGTTCAAGCCCATGGGCCCCCAGCGCAGAGGCTTGTTCTGTCAGGCTTTGCGGGGCAATGGTCTCCCGCACCTGTTCCGAGAGCATTTTTGACTCTGCTTCTGAGACCCCAGCAATGCCTAGGGCGGTAATGCAGGCCATGGAAAGACCCAGGGCCGCGGGGCCAAAGGTCCAGAGCTTATCGGGTGGGGGCAGATGAAAGCGTCGCATAAGGGCTAAAATTCTAGCCTCTTATCCAGCCTGCGTCTTTCCAATGAACTCAACTGCAAGCCCCGCACAGCGGCAAGCGCATCGCCTTGCCAATGTCACCCTGACCGATTCTGTGCGCCATGCGCTCGAGGTCGTTCAGCGCGGCTGCGAGGAGCTCCTGGTGGTGGAAGATTTTTTGGCCAAGCTTTCACGCAGTGAAAAAACAGGGGTGCCCTTGCGCATCAAGCTGGGGTTAGATCCAACCGCTCCCGACTTGCACCTTGGCCACACGGTGGTGCTCAACAAGCTGCGACAGCTTCAAGACCTTGGCCATACCGTCATTTTCTTGGTTGGCGATTTCACAGCCCTGATTGGCGATCCCACCGGCCGTAATGCCACTCGCCCGCCCCTTTCGGCGGAGGAAATTGCCGCGAATGCGCAGACCTACTTTAATCAGGCGGCCTTGGTGCTTCATGCAGAAAAGACCGAAATTCGCAGAAATTCAGAGTGGCTTGATCCGCTCGGGGCCCGCGGCATGGTGCAGTTGGCTGCCCGATACACGGTGGCTCGCATGCTGGAGCGCGACGATTTCACCAAGCGTTACAAATCGGGAACGCCTATCTCAGTGCACGAGTTTTTATATCCCCTCGTGCAGGGCTATGACTCGGTCGCGCTCAAGGCAGATCTCGAGCTTGGCGGCACCGATCAGAAATTCAATTTGTTGGTGGGCCGTGAATTACAGCGTGAATATGGTCAAGAGCCGCAGTGCATTTTGACCATGCCGTTGTTGGTGGGCCTTGATGGCGTTGACAAAATGTCCAAGAGCAAGGGCAACTATGTGGGCATTTCAGAAAAGCCTTCGGAAATATTCGGCAAGCTCATGTCGATCTCCGATGATCTCATGTGGCAGTACTTTGAGCTCTTGTCATTTCGGCCGATCTCGCAAATTCAAGCGCTCAAGGCCGAAGTGCAGGCGGGCCGCAACCCGCGAGATGTGAAAGTCGATCTCGCCATGGAAATTGTTGCGCGCTTTCACAGCGCTGCTGCGGCTGAAAGCGCGCTTGCCGATTTCGAGGCTCGGTTTAAGCAGGGCGCCATTCCCGAAGACCTGCCCGAAGTGTCGTTAAGCGGGGCGCCCTTGGGCATTGTGGCGGCGCTCAAGGCGGCGGGCCTTGCGCCTTCGTCGACCGAGGCGATTCGCAATATCGAGCAAGGCGGCGTCCGAATTAATGGCGATAAGGTATCTGATCGTGGCCTTGCGCTTGCTGCGGGCACCTATGTCTTGCAGGTGGGCAAACGAAAGTTTGCGAGGGTGACGGTGTCATGAGCGTGCGTCGCCTTGGTTTGATTGCCATTGTCGCAGTGTATTTTCTGATTCTCGTGGGGGGCACGGTACGCGCAACAGGGGCGGGCATGGGCTGCCCCGATTGGCCGCTGTGTTTTGGCCAGCTCATTCCCCCAACCCATGAAAGTCAGCTGCCCGCCAACTGGCGTGAGACCTACGCAGATCGCGGCTACGATACGGCGCCGTTTGATGCCACCAAAACCTGGATCGAATATGTCAACCGATTGGTTGGCGCCTCAATTGGATTGCTGATCATCGGATTTGTCGCGGCTTGTTATCGTTTTCGAAAAATTGATGCACCGGTGTTTTGGGTGGCTGTGTTGGCACTCATTGCAGTCGCTTTTAATGGCTGGCTTGGCTCTCGCGTGGTGGCCAGCAATTTAAAGCCGGTCATGATTTCCTTGCATATGGCGGGCGCGTTTTTGGTGCAAATGGCCCTGATTTATGCCACGACTCGTTCTGAGCGGCACCGGCTGTCTTCTGAAATCGCCGGGGTCTTGCCGGCTTGGTTTCAAAAGCTATTGTTGTTCACGCTCGCAGCGCTCTTGGTGCAAATTATTTCGGGCTTGCAGATCCGAGAAAGTATTGACCTGATCAGTCGAAGCGCCAGCGATCTTGAGCGCAGCCAGTGGCTTGAGCTTGCACCCACCATTTTTTATTTTCACCGTTCATTTTCTTGGGTCATTCTGGCCTTGGCTGGGTTCATGACCTGGAAGGTCTTGCGAGGCCCGTTGCGGCGTAAAGCCGTTGGCAAAGCGGCCTATGGCTTGGTGGGCCTGGTGGTGTTTGAAATGCTGCTGGGCGGCGCCTTGAATCATCTTGGATTTCCAGCGGTTGCACAGCCGGTGCACCTGCTGACCGCGCATTTGATTTTTGGGGTGCTATGGTTTCAGTGGTCTGTGCTCTCGGTCGCAAACACCATAACAAGCCAGCACGCCTTGGGTCCCGAATCTCCTTCTTCCCTCTCAACATCCAATAGGAACTCCTATGTTTGATCGCCAAATTCCGCTGTCTCAAATAGATCCCGATGTCGCTGCGGCGATCCGTGCAGAAAATGCTCGCCAAGAGGCCCACATCGAGCTGATTGCCTCTGAAAACTATGCCAGTCCCGCGGTCATGGCAGCCCAGGGCTCACAGCTCACCAACAAATACGCCGAAGGCTATCCTGGCAAGCGTTATTACGGTGGCTGCGAACATGTTGATGTGGTGGAAAGCCTTGCGATCGAGCGACTTAAAAAACTCTATGGCGCTGATTGCGCCAATGTGCAGCCGCACTCTGGCGCACAGGCCAATCAGGCCGTATTTCTTGCGTTCTTAAAGCCCGGCGACACCATTATGGGCTTATCACTTGCAGAAGGCGGCCACCTGACGCATGGCATGCCACTGAATATGTCGGGCAAGTGGTTCAATGCGGTGGCTTACGGTTTAAACGACAAAGAAGAGATTGATTACGATCGCATGGAAGCCTTGGCGCGCGAACACAAGCCCAAGCTTTTGATTGCCGGCGCATCGGCCTATGCACTGAAAACCGATTGGGCGCGCTTTGCAAAAGTCGCCAAAGAAATCGGCGCCATTTTCATGGTCGATATGGCCCATTACTCGGGCCTGATTGCGGGTGGCGTGTACCCCAACCCGGTGCCGCATGCCGATGTTGTCACCTCCACAACACATAAAAGTTTGCGCGGCCCGCGTGGGGGCATCATCCTCATGAAAGCCGAGCACGAGAAGGCGATCAATAGCGCCGTATTTCCCGGCTTGCAAGGCGGCCCGCTCATGCATGTGATTGCAGCAAAAGCCGTTGCATTTGGCGAAGCGCTAAAGCCCGAATTTAAAGTCTATTCGCAAAATATTTTGGATAACGCACAGGCTTTGGCGAAGTCTTTGGTGGCGCGTGGCCTGCGCATTGTGTCGGGCCGAACTGAAAGCCATGTCATGTTGGTGGATCTGCGTGCCAAGAACATTACAGGCAAGGCTGCCGAAGCAGCCCTGGGCCGCGCGCATATCACGGTGAATAAAAACGCCATTCCCAACGATCCGGAAAAGGCGATGGTCACAAGCGGCATTCGTTTGGGAACGCCTGCATGCACGACCCGTGGCTTTGGCCCCAAAGAAATGACCTTGGTTGGAAATTTAATTGCCGATGTCTTGGAAGCGCCCGAAGACGAATCGGTGATTGCGAAGGTACGCAGCCAGGTTGAGACGCTCACCGCACAGTTTCCGGTTTACAAATAAGCACAGCTTTTTATGCGATGCCCCTCCTGCGGATCTGAAGACACCCAGGTCACCGAGACCCGGGTCTCGGAAGATGGCGTGGAGATCCGCAGGCGCAGGCGTTGTTTGGCCTGCAGCCGGCGGTTTAAAACAGTTGAACGTATTGAGCTTTCTTTGCCGTATGTTGTGAAAAAAGATGGCTCACGCCTAGAGTTCGATGAGCAAAAGCTGCGCGCCAGTTTTTTGTTGGCCTTGCGTAAACGTCCGGTCTCGGCAGAAATGGTCGATGCTTCAGTTCGAAAAGTTGAAGAACAGCTTGCGGCGAGCGGCGAGCGCGAAGTGCCCACCCAGCGAATTGGCGAGCTGGTCATGCAAGAGCTCAAAAAGCTCGACAAAGTGGCGTATGTTCGATTCGCTTCGGTGTATCGAAGCTTTCAGGATGTCGCCGAGTTTCAAGAGCTGGTGAAAGAGGTGAGCCCGCGCACGGGCAAGCCCATCAAAAAAAACGCAAAGCCCAATGTTTAGTCCTGTTGACCAGCTCATGATGCAGCGCGCCCTTGCGCTTGCCGCAAAGGGGCTTTACACCGCCACGCCGAATCCTCGCGTGGGCTGTGTTTTGACAAAAGAAGGTGTCGTGGTGGGAGAAGGCTGGCATGAGCGTGCGGGCAGTCTGCACGCCGAGGCCATGGCCTTGGCAAATGCGGGCCCTGACCGCGCCAAGGGTGCAACCGCCTACATTACGCTTGAACCCTGCAGTCATTTTGGAAGAACGCCGCCATGCGCCGATGCCCTGATCAACGCAGGGGTTCGCCAAGTGATTGTGGCCATGCAAGACCCCAATCCCAGGGTGGCCGGCAGGGGCCTGCAGGCCTTGCGTGATGCCGGCATTGATGTGCGATGTGGCCTGCTACAAGAAGAGGCGTTGGACCTTAATCAGGGGTTTGCCAAGCGCATGACGCAGGGCTTGCCGTGGGTGCGTGCCAAGTCGGCCGCTTCGCTTGATGGCCGCACGGCCCTTCCCGATGGAAGCAGCCAGTGGATCACTTCTCAGGCCGCACGCGATGACGGCCATGCCTGGCGTGCGCAGGCGTGCGCAGTGCTCACCGGCATTGGAACGGTGCGCAAGGACAATCCCCAAATGAATGTGCGGGCAGTGGCCACGCCCCGCCAGCCGCTCAAGGTGATCGTCGACACCCGCTTCGAAATTGATCCCCACGCACAAATTCTGGCTTCGGGCAATGCACTGCTGGCCGTGTGTGTCGACGCTTCCTTGTCCGCCTATCGTGATAAGGCACAGGGCTTGCGTGATCGTGGGGTTGAGATTCTTTCGTTGCCGGTGGAATCGCCGGCCGGAAAGCTCGATTTGAGCAGCCTGCTCAAAGCCTTGGCCGACCGTCAGCTCAATGAAATTCATGTCGAAGGTGGGGCGCGTTTATCGGGGGCGCTCATGCGCCTGGGCCTGATTGATGAATGGCTGATTTATACGGCGCCGGTATTTTTGGGCGAGGGCTATCCAATTGCCGGCGATGTCGGGCCTTGGTCACAGGTGGATGATGCGCCGCGTTGGCGTTGGAAAGAGCATGTCATGGTGGGCGATGCCCTGCGGTCGCGATTGGTGAAAATTTAGGCCCACAGCTAGACTCTGTCCATGTTTACCGGAATTGTTCAGGCCATCGGCCAGCTCCAGTCTGTTTCCCCCATTGCTGCGGCCCAGTCGGTCTGGGGTGAGCCTGGCGTGCGCTTGGTCGTGGGTTTTGGCGGCCTTGATTCAAGCGATGTTGCGATTGGCGATTCGATTGCAATTAATGGCGCTTGCATGACGGTGGTTCAAAAAGACCCGCATTCTTTTCAGGTCGATGTCTCGCGCGAGAGCCTGAATCGCACCACTCGGCTGGATCAGCCAGGCCCCGTGAATCTGGAAAAAGCCATGCGAGCCAATGATCGCCTGGGCGGCCATATGGTGAGCGGCCATGTTGATGGCACCGGTGTTGTGGGTGAAATTGCGCCCGCCAGTGAATCATGGCGGCTCACAGTTCGACTGCCGGCACACATGTCGCCCTATGTCAGTGAAAAAGGCTCCATTGCCCTCGATGGCGTGAGCCTCACAATCAATACGGTGTCAGACACCGTGTCAGGCACCGAGATTTCAGTCAACCTGATCCCGCATACCTGGCAGGCGACAACACTGCATTTGCGAAAGCCTGGCGATGCGATCAATGTCGAGCTAGACCAGCTCGCCAAACAGGTGGCCCGTATTGTTGAGCGTCTCTCTTTAAAAAATAATTGATTTCAATGACTGCACTTTCAACTACTGAAGATCTAATTGCTGAGCTTCGCGCGGGCAAAATGGTGGTGCTGGTCGATGACGAAGATCGTGAAAACGAGGGCGATCTTGTCATGGCGGCTTCCTGTGTCACGCCCGATGCAATCAACTTCATGGCCAAACATGGCCGAGGCCTGATTTGTTTAACGCTGACACAGGCGCGCTGTGAGCAGTTAAATCTCCAGCTGATGGTCAGTGATAACCGCTCCTCTCATGGCACTGCATTTACAGTGTCAATCGAGGCCGCGCACGGCGTGACCACGGGCATTAGTGCGGCAGATCGGGCCCGCACCATTGCTGCAGCGGTTGCCAAAGACGCAAAGCCCGCTGACTTGGTGCAGCCTGGCCATATCTTTCCTTTGAAAGCGCAGGCGGGCGGCGTGTTGGCCCGTGCGGGCCATACCGAAGCGGGCTCTGACCTGGCGCAGCTTGCGGGGTTTGAGCCTGCCGCAGTGATTTGCGAGATTTTGAAAGACGATGGGTCCATGGCGCGCCTGCCCGATTTGCTGCAGTTTGCGCAGGACCACGGCTTGAAGGTGGGCACGATTGCCGACTTGATCAAATACCGCAGCGCCAATGAAAGTCTGGTGGTGCGCCGTCACGAATCAACAGTGAACACAGCCTACGGCGAGTTTCATTTAGTGGCGTATGAAGACCGCGCCGCAGGCCAGCCGCACCTTGCCTTGGTCAAGGGCAAGCCTTCTGCAGATCGCGAGTGTCTTGTGCGGGTGCATGAGCCTTTTTCGGTTATCGATGCTTTGGAAACTGAAAACACCACGCACAGCTGGAGCCTTGCACACGCCATGAAGAGCGTGCAAGCCCATGGCGAGGGCGTGATCGTGCTTTTAAATTGCGCACCGCCTGCTCAAGTATTGTTTTCAAAGCTTGCAGAATCGAAAGATGCACCGCCGAAAAGCTCCGGCGGTGCCAGCAGTCAGCTGCGGCACTACGGCTTGGGGGCTGCGATATTGCGCGACCTGGGCGTGGGCAAAATGATGTTGATGTCCAAGCAAATCAAAATGCCCAGCATGACAGGCTTTGGCCTGGAAGTTTCGGGCTACAAGGGGGAGGGGCAGCATGAATGAACTGAAGGTCATGACCGATGGCGAAGGCCTGAGAATTGCGATTGTTCAGGCACGATTCAATGAGTCGGTGGGCATTGCTCAGCGGCAAGCGTGTGTGCAAGAGCTGTTGGCGCTTGGCGTTGACCAGGCGGATATTGTGATTGCGACGGTGCCCGGCGCACTGGAAATTCCCTTGGCCTTGTCACAGCTTGCAGAAACAGGCCGCTTCGATGCCCTGATTGCTCTGGGTGCCGTGATTCGCGGCGAGACCTATCACTTTGAAGTAGTGTCTAACGAGTCGGCTGCAGGGATTTCACGTGTCGCACTCGAGTTTCACATTCCTGTAGCCAATGGCGTGCTCACTGTCGAGACCGATGAGCAGGCCGAGGGCCGTGCCCAAGAAAAGGGCCGCGACTGCGCAAAAGTTGCGGTCGAAATGGCGAACTTGTTGTTTGTGATCGATGATCAATTGAGCGGCGATGAAGACTGAAGACAAAGATGTTCGCCCCGATCGGCTCGCGCGTGGTGCGCGGCGTGCCTCGCGTAGCCTGGCTGTGCAGGGCCTGTATCAATGGCTAGTCGCCCAGCAAGATGCGGGTGCGATCGATGCTTTTTTGCGTGAGCAAGAGGCCTATTCACGCTGCGACCCAGAGTATTTCGACCGGATTTTTCACGGCGCGCTCCGGGGCGCCGAGCCGTTGCGAGCCTCGTTTGCAGCCGCCTTGGATCGGCCTTTGGAAGAGCTCTCTCCGGTCGAGCACGCCATTTTGCTGTTGGCCACTTATGAATTCATGAAGGTTCCCGAAGTGCCGTATCGCGTTGTGATCAATGAGGCCGTTGAGCTTGGAAAATCATTCGGCGGCACCGACGGCCATAAGTACATTAACGGCGTGCTTGACAAGCTTGCCTCAGCGCTTCGGCCCCATGGCTAGCCTGGGTGAATTCGAGTTTATTGATCAGTTGTTGAAAGCCCGTGCGTCTGAGGGCCAACATTTCTTTCGTGACCCTGCTGCGCTTGGGATTGGCGATGATGCCGCATTAATTCCCGCTTTGCCGCCAGGCGAGCAGTTGGCGGTTACCACCGACATGCTGGTTGAAGGTCGGCACTACTTTCCTGAAGTCGATCCGCGCTCACTGGGTCACAAAGTTTTGGCGGTGAATTTATCCGATCTCGCCGCGATGGGGGCCACCCCCGTCGCGTTCACATTGGCCGCTGCTTTGCGAAGCATTGATCGGCCTTGGCTTGAACAATTTTTAGATGGCATGTTTGCATTGGCCCAGCGTTTCCAATGCCCTTTGATTGGCGGCGACACAGTGAAGGTTTCAGGCACGGTGCCTGACACCACGCCGCAATCTTTTTCAGTCACGGCGATGGGCCGCGTGCCAGTTGGCCAGGCCTTGCGGCGTGATGGCCTTCAAGCGGGCGATGATCTCTGGGTGTCAGGAAATTTAGGCGATGGCGCCTATGCGGTGCACAAGCGCATGGCGTGCAAAAAATTGAATTGGCCTGAGCCGCGGGTTGCGCTTGGCCTTGCGTTGCGTGGTGTTGCTACGGCCGCGATTGATATTTCCGATGGGTTAACGCCAGAGCTTGGCCATTTGCTCAAGCAGCGCTTATCAGCCGACATTTTTTGGCAAGCGCTTCCCTTGGGTGATCAATTGAAGACAGCGCTTGCACAAGGCGAACTGACTCAAGACCAGGCAAGACTCACTGCAGCCACCGGCGGTGATGAATATGAATTGTTGTTTGGGGCACCCCCGGAAAAACGCGCACAAATCGCAGGCATTGCAAACTCTCTGGGGCTGCCCTTGACCCGAATCGGTCGTGTAACGCCTTTGGGCTCGCAGCAGCTGGTTTGGAAAACCGTACACGACGAGCCGCTGTTGAATGCTGATTTGCTCGGCCAGCTTGCACAAGGCGGCTTTCGCCATTTTTAGTCTCGGTTGTTAACCAATTATTTTTGAACAATGGATATCTCACCTGTCTCAACCGTCATGCCGCCTTCGGCATCGACCTTGGTTTTAAAGCATCCAGCCCACGCCATTTCGTTTGGTTTTGGCAGTGGCTTGTCGCCGATTGCGCCGGGCACGGTAGCGACACTATGGGCATGGCTCGTGTTTCTTATGCTGGATCCGATCATGACCGATTTCACTTGGGGCGCGTTGCTGTTGGCGGGCTTGATCGTGGGCGTTCGTGCCACCACCTTTACTGGCAAGGCCTTGGGCCAGCCTGATGCTTCTTCCATGGTGTGGGATGAAATCATTGCCTTTTGGCTCGTGCTTTGGGTCTTGCCCAAAGCAAGCGACCCGGCAGGGTTTTATGCCATGGGCAGTGTTCCCGAGTGGATGATTCAACTGGCCGGTTTCGTGCTGTTTCGTTTTTTTGATGTGGTCAAGCCTGCACCCATCCGCACCATTGATCGTTTGAGCAAAGACGGCTGGGGTGTCATGCTCGATGACTTAGTCGCCGCAGCCTACACGCTTTTGGCATGCGCCGTGTTGCTGCGCGCTGTTCATTTGTGGGAGGCCTGGTTCTAGTGGCCGCAAGTCTCGACTCACTGAATCGGCTCGCTTTGCTTTGCGGCCTTGCAGTGGGCTTTGCTGCCCAGCGCTGCAATGCACGCATCATGCTGGCCGAATCCTGCACGGGCGGGCTTGCGAGCCACTGGATCACACGCATTGCGGGTTCGAGCCACTGGTTTGATGGGGCAATTGTTTGTTATTCCAACCCGGTGAAATCCCATTTGGTGTTGGTGCCCCAGGATACGCTATCGGCCCATGGGGCGGTCAGTGCTCAAACCGCTTTGGCGCTTGCCCAGGGTGTGCGCCACCACCACGCCGAATCCCTTAAGGGCGCGACCCTGCACCCGGCCTCGGCCTTGTTTTCTGCGGCGATTACGGGAATCGCAGGCCCGGGTGGTGCAACCCCCGGAAAGCCTGTGGGCACGGTGTTTTTCGCCTGGTCGGGGCCTGCCGGCGCTCGGGCTGAGCGGCGCCAGTTCACGGGGGGGCGGCTTGAAATTCAGGCGCAGGCCGCAGCCTGGGCCTGTTCGGGCCTGGTCAGTGCTTTGCTGAAAAGGCCTTAGGCAATCGGCCCTAGGCCCAATTGCCAATGTTCAAACCCCGCGCCGCTTCCTAAAATGGGAAGGACTTGATAACTGTTTTTCTATACAGTATATTGAGCCCATCCCAACTAAGGAAAAAAACATGCAAGACAAACAAGACAAAACCCGCGCCGAAAAGGCCAAGGCCCTACAGGCAGCCCTTTCGCAAATTGAAAAACAGTTCGGCAAGGGCTCCATCATGCGCATGGGCGAAAACGAAGTCGCTCCCGATATTCAAGTGGTCTCCACGGGCTCTTTGGGCCTTGATTTGGCCCTTGGTGTTGGTGGCCTGCCGCGTGGCCGGGTGGTTGAAATTTATGGCCCAGAGTCCTCGGGCAAAACAACACTGACCCTGCAAGTGATTGCAGAAATGCAAAAAATTGGCGGCACCTGCGCTTTTGTCGATGCCGAGCACGCCCTTGATACGCAATACGCTCAAAAGCTTGGCGTTAACCTAAGCGAGCTGTTGGTCTCTCAGCCTGACACGGGTGAGCAAGCCCTTGAAATCGTTGATGCCTTGGTGCGTTCAGGCTCCGTTGACCTGATTGTGATCGACTCCGTAGCGGCCCTGACGCCAAAAGCTGAAATCGAAGGCGAGATGGGCGATTCGCTTCCTGGTTTGCAAGCACGTCTCATGTCACAGGCGCTGCGAAAGCTCACCGGCACCATTAACCGCACCAACACCTTGGTGATCTTCATTAACCAAATCCGCATGAAGATCGGTGTCATGTTTGGTAACCCCGAAACCACCACGGGCGGCAATGCCTTGAAGTTTTATTCCTCGGTTCGCTTAGACATTCGTCGCACCGGGTCAATCAAAAAAGGCGAGGAAGTCACCGGCTCAGAAACAAAAGTCAAAGTGGTCAAGAACAAAGTCGCGCCCCCGTTCAAGGCAGCAACTTTCGACATTCTGTATGGTGAAGGCATCTCGCGTGAAGGTGAGATTCTTGATCTCGGATCCGAAGCCGACATTGTTGAAAAGTCTGGCGCCTGGTATAGCTATAACGGTGAGCGTATCGGTCAGGGCAAGGACAATGCCCGCGAGTTCTTGCGCCAAAACCCGGCGCTTGCCATTGAAATTGAAAACAAGCTGCGCGAAAAATTTGGCGTGGCCGCTCGCCCTGCCGGGGAAGCCAAGGCAGTTGCTGAACAAGAATAAAGACCCCCTTTCTTCAGCCTCCCTTCGGGCTCGGGCGATTGCTGCCCTGGCTCGAAGGGAGCACTCCCGCAAAGAGCTCGAAAAAAAACTTGGCCCCCTTTCTGAAACGGCCGAGCAGCTTGCTGAAATTCTGGATCACCTTGAGCGCGAAGGCCTTCTCTCGAACAAGCGCTACGCCGAATCGGTCAGCCGGGTTCGGGGCCAGCGTTATGGCGCTGCCCGTGTCGTGTTTGAGCTGCGACAAAAAGGCGTTGACCCTGAGAATCTTGAGTTGATTGCTCAGCAATTGCACGACACCGAATGGTCGCGCATTCAACAGGTTTGGAAAAAGCGTTTTGACTCGCTTCCCGACTCCCCCGAGGAAACTGCTCGCCAGCAACGCTTTTTGCTTCAGCGCGGCTTTTCTACCGAGCTGATCTACCGCCTGTTTCGGGAGCTTCGCGCACAGGCTGCGTGATAAACTGCCCCCGTTCTCAGGGGGGCATAACAATGAAAATTCACGAGTACCAAGGCAAGGAAATCTTGCGCAAATACGGTGTTGCGGTTCCCCGTGGCACCCCGTGTTTTTCGGTCGACGAGGCGGTCAAGGCCGCTCAAAATCTGGGCGGCCCGGTCTGGGTGGTCAAGGCTCAGATTCATGCCGGCGGCCGTGGCAAAGGTGGGGGCGTGAAAGTCGCCAAATCGCTCGATGAAGTCAAAACTTATGCCTCTAGCATCTTGGGCATGCAGCTGGTCACGCATCAGACTGGCCCGGGTGGCCAAAAAGTACGCAGGCTGCTCATTGAAGAGGGCGCCGACATTAAAAAGGAGCTCTATGTCGCGGTCGTGACTGATCGCGTAAGCCAAAAAGTCTGCGTCATGGGCTCAAGCGAAGGTGGCATGGATATTGAAGAAGTCGCAGCCACTCATCCCGAAAAAATTCACAAAGTATTTGCCGATCCGGCCACCGGTCTGACCGATGCACAGGCCGACGAACTCGCCATAAAAATTGGCGTGCCTGCAGCATCGCTCGCTCAGGCGCGCACTGTGCTGAAAGGCCTGTATCAAGCCTTCTGGGAAACCGATGCATCACTTGCAGAAATCAATCCCTTGATCCTTACGGGCGATGGCAAAGTCATTGCGCTCGACGCGAAATGGAATTTCGATTCCAACGCCCTGTATCGCCACCCTGAGATTGTGGAGATGCGCGATCTCGACGAAGAAGATCCTGCCGAAATCGAAGCGTCGAAATACGATCTTGCCTACATTCAGCTCGATGGCAACATTGGTTGCCTGGTTAACGGCGCAGGTTTGGCCATGGCCACCATGGATACGATCAAGCTCTATGGCGCAGAGCCCGCCAACTTTCTCGATGTTGGCGGTGGCGCCACGACCGAGAAAGTGACCGAAGCGTTCAAGATCATGCTCTCAAACCCAAAGGTCAAGGCGATTTTGGTCAATATTTTTGGGGGCATCATGCGTTGCGATGTGATCGCAGAGGGTGTGGTGGCTGCATCGCGTGCCGTGGGTCTGAAGGTTCCCTTGGTGGTTCGCATGAAAGGCACCAATGAAGATCTGGGCAAGAAAATTCTTGCTGACTCTGGATTGCCCATCATTACGGCCGACACCATGGCCGAGGCTGCGCAGCGCGTGGTCGACGCCACCAAAAAAGCTTAAGGCCTCAGGGAGAACAGCATGTCGATTCTGATCAATAAAAACACCAAAGTCATTACGCAAGGCATTACCGGCAAGACAGGCCAGTTTCATACCCGCATGTGCCGCGATTACGCCAACGGCAAAAATTGTTTCGTAGCAGGCGTGAACCCCAAAAAAGCGGGCGAAGATTTCGAAGGCATTCCCATTTACGCCAGCGTGAAAGACGCGAAAGCCGCAACTGGCGCAACCGTCTCGGTCATTTATGTGCCGCCCGCTGGCGCAGCCGATGCGATATGGGAAGCGGTAGAAGCAGATTTGGATTTGGTGGTGTGCATTACCGAAGGCATTCCCGTGCGCGACATGATGGTCGTGCGCAACAAAATGAAGGCCGCCAATAAACGCACTCTCTTGCTCGGGCCCAACTGCCCGGGCTTGATCACCCCGGAAGAAATCAAGATCGGCATCATGCCGGGCCATATTCACCGTAAGGGCCGCATTGGCATTGTGTCGCGTTCCGGCACCCTCACTTATGAAGCGGTCGGCCAAGTCACCGAGATGGGCCTGGGCCAGTCTTCCGCCGTGGGCATTGGGGGTGATCCCATCAATGGCCTAAAGCACATTGATGTGCTTAAGCTTTTTAACGATGACCCCGAGACTGACGCCGTGATCATGATTGGCGAGATCGGCGGGCCCGATGAAGCCAATGCTGCAATGTGGGCGAAAGAAAATATGAAAAAGCCAATCGTCGGCTTTATCGCCGGCGTTACCGCACCCCCGGGAAAGCGTATGGGCCATGCGGGCGCCCTGATTTCTGGCGGTGCCGATACGGCGCAGGCCAAGCTTGAGATCATGGAAGCCTGCGGCATTAAAACCACCAAGAACCCGTCCGAGATGGGCAAGCTGTTAAAGTCAGTGCTATAGAGAGAAGAACTTATGGAATTCGGAAGCCCAGCGTTTTGGATCGCCCTGCTGCAGATTGTCTGGATTGACTTGCTGCTGTCGGGCGATAACGCCATTGTCATCGCGCTGGCCTGCCGAAATCTTCCTGAAAAGCAGCGCAAGCTTGGAATTTTCTGGGGTGTGTTCGCCGCAATTGCCTTGCGGGTCGTGCTCACCGCATTTGCGGTGCAGCTTTTAGAAATTCCCTACCTCAAAACCCTGGGCGGATTGCTGTTGGTGTGGATTGGCGTCAAGCTGGTCATGCCCCAGCACGAAGAAGACGGCATGAATATCGAGGGCAAAGATCGGCTGTTTGCAGCGATTAAAACCATTGTCATTGCCGACTTTGCCATGTCGCTCGACAATGTGATTGCGGTAGCCAGTGCTGCCAAGGGCAGCATGTTCTTGCTGGTGTTCGGCCTGGCCCTTTCCATTCCTCTGGTGGTATGGGGCTCCAAGATCGTGCTGGCGCTCATGAACCGCTTTGCTTGGTTGGTCGTAGCCGGTGGCGGTTTGCTGGGCTACCTGGCGGGAGACATGTTGCAAGGCGACCCGGGTTTCCGTGATTTCTGGAATGTCACGGTGGGCCTGCCGCCACACGCTTTGGCGGTGGTGGGCGTGATCTTGGTAATCGCCTTGGGCAAGTATTTAACCATGCGTCAGGCAAAAGCAGCATGAACCCACCTTCGAAAAATTCAAAAACGATTCTGAAAACGATGGCGGTGGTGTTTATTGTCGCCTTGGTTGTTGCGATTCTGATTCGTTAAAAGTTCGTCATTGCGAGGCTCGCAAAGCGAGCCGTGGCAATCCACTGACTTAAATCTCCAGGTTATCGATCAAGCGTGTCGCCCCAAGCCTTGAGGCGCCCAACACCACCAAGCGATCAGGCTCGGCCAAATCCTGGGCCTGCGGCGAAGTCAAATCGACTCGCCGCTTGATCGAAATGTAATCGGTCTTCCAGCCTCGTTGATTCAAGATTTGGCAGGCGGCGCTTTCTAAATCTGCAATGTCATTAACCCTCAGGCTGCACTGGCTCACCCCGGCGCGCACGCGTTGGGCGACCTCTTGCAGGGTTTTTGAAAGCCATACGGCCTCTTGCCGTTCCTCTGGCGATAAATAGCGATTGCGTGACGACATGGCCAGGCCATCGGATTCACGCACGGTTTCAGCAGGAATGATCTGGGTTGGAATGGAAAACTGCTCGCACATGCGCCGTACGATCATGAGCTGTTGATAGTCTTTCTTTCCAAACACCGAGTACTGCGGCTGCACGCATTGAAAGAGTTTCATCACTACCGTGGTTACGCCCACAAAAAACCCAGGACGAAATTCGCCTTCCAAAATATCACCAAGGTTTTTCGGTGGGCTAATGCGAAATTCTTGCGGCACGGGGTAAATCTCGCGCTCATCGGGCGCAAACAGCACATACACGCCCTCGGCTTCTAGCTTGGCAATGTCCTCCTGCAAGGTGCGGGGGTATTGATCGAAATCTTCGTTCGGGCCAAATTGCAGCCGATTCACAAAGATCGAGGCGACCACCGGATCGCCGTGGTTAGCGGCGAGTCGCATGAGCGACAAATGGCCGTCGTGCAGATTGCCCATGGTGGGAACAAATGCGGTGCGCAACTGGCCGCGCAGCTGAGCCCGAAGCGCTTCAATGGTGTGAACAACTTTCATAAAGCCTCTTTAACTATGAAGAGCGTTGAAATAGCTTCTGCGCCCCTTGAAGTTAGCGATTTGCTGAACCAGGGCATTGAAGTCTTCTTCGCGGTCAATCGGATTGAGCTGGTCGGTGTTGATAATTAACAGTGGTGCGCTCTCGTAGTGATGAAAGTAATGGGTGTAAGCCTCTGACAGCCTGCGCAAATACTCTTCAGAAATGTATTGCTCCATGGGCACGCCCCGCATGCGAATGCGCTCAATTAATGCATCGGCCGAGGCCTGCAGCACAATCACCAGGTCTGGCTGTGGCGCTTGTGGCTTTTGGGCATCGAAGATTTTTCGATACAGCGAAAGCTCTTCATCGGTCAGTGTCAGGTTCGCAAAAAGAGGATCTTTCTCGATCATGAAGTCGCTCACGACATGCTCGGCGAAAAAATCCCGCTGCGTAATTTCTCGAAGCTGGTCAATGCGCTGAAACAGGAAAAAAAGCTGGGTCGGCAAGGCATAGCGGCTGCTGTCTCGATAAAACTTTTCAAGAAACGGGTTTTCTTGTGGCGCTTCAAGCAGCGGTGTGAAGCCAAACCGCTGGGCAAATTTCATGGCCAGGCTGCTTTTGCCAACGCCAATCGGCCCTTCAAACACAATGGAGCGAAACCGCTGGGCCCACATAGGCCTGGCGCTGTTCATGTTCGTTGCCTCAGTCATAGCCCTGATTGTCTCACCATGGCATGACCTCTTGGCGCTGCCGCTTGCCGAGATGTGAAAGCCATTCCGAAGCCGGTCGCAAGTGGTGGGTATTCGGTGGCCCGAGCAATACCGTGTCGGCAATCTCACACAAGGGAATCAACACAAAGGCGCGCTCATGCGCGCGGGGGTGGGGTAGTGTCAGGTTGTGATGTGCAAGCACCTGGGCATCGAAGGCGATCAAATCCAGGTCAAGGAGCCGCGGTGCATTGCGCGTGCTTCGTGTGCGCCCAAAACGCTGTTCGATGTCTAGCAATAGGTCGAGCACCGCTTGCGGCCCGAGTGTGGTGTGAAAAATTGCGGCTGCATTACAAAAATCAGGGCCCTGCGCATCAACTGGCCTGGTTCGATAAAGGCTGGAGGCCTGAAGTGAATGGATCTCGGGGTGGGCTTGCAACACGCGTATGGCGGCATGAATTGCCTGATCTCGCTCGCCTAGGTTGGCGCCTAGCGCAATCGCTGCCCGGTGCGCTGGCACGCTCATTGTTGCGGGCCGTTTGTTGGGTCTTCCGGGAGAGATCCTTCCGATTTGCGTCGTCGCTTGCGCCGCGGCTTTTTCGCGCCGCCCTCGCGTGATGGGCTCGCTTGCGCCAATAACGCGGTGCGTTCCTGTGCATCGGCGCTGGCAAAGTCGTCCCACCATTTCGCAAGGCCTGAATCAAATTGGCCCGACTCCGCACGAAGCAGCATGAAATCAAGGCCTGCCCGAAAACGAATGTGTTGCGCGAGCCGATTCACGGTGGCTGCCTGTCTTTTTTCAAACCGAGGCTGCATGAGCCAAATCTCTCGCATATCGGCAACATAGCGCCGCTGAATGGCCAGGCTATCAAGTTGTTCATCCACAACTTCGTCAATCGCCTGATTCAGGGCAGGAATGAGGTGACTGCCTTGCGCATGCAGGCTTTTCCATCGGCCTTCGACCATCGACCACAACAAGGCGGCAAATAGAAATCCCGCTGAAACAGGCTTGCCAGCATGAATGCGCGTATCAGTCGATTTCAGTGCCCGAGCCACGAAATCCAGCGCCTTGGGGTCGGGATCATCAAACACCAAGTCGAGCAGGGGAAGGCAGCCATGATGCAAGCCCTGTTCACGCAGCATACGCAACCCCTCATAGGCATTGCCAGAGTTGAAGAGCTTCATCATTTCATCGAACAAGCGCGCATTGGGCACATTGCGGATCAGCTCGGCCATTTGTGAAATGGGCGCACTGGTGGCCGGATCGATTGAAAAGCCTAGCTTTGCGCAAAGCCTTACGGCGCGCAGCATGCGCACGGGGTCCTCACGATAGCGGTGGACAGGATCGCCAATCATGCGCAGGGTTTTTGATTTTAGGTCGGCAACACCGTGGTGATAATCCAGCACCTTGTCGCTAATCGGGTCGTAATACAGGGCGTTGACCGTAAAGTCACGCCGTGTCGCGTCTTCATGCTGCTCGCCAAAGACATTGTCGCGAAGCACGCGGCCGTGTTCATCCACATCGACATCGTCCGCCTGTAGCGCCCGATAGGTAGACACTTCAATGGTTTCGGGGCCAAACATGACATGCACCAATCGAAAACGGCGGCCGATAATGCGGGCGCGGCGAAAGGCCCGCTGCACTTCTTCGGGCTCGGCATTGGTGGCCACATCAAAATCCTTGGGACGAATGCCCAACAGCAGGTCACGCACTGCCCCGCCTACGACAAAAGCGTCAAAGCCCGCTTTCTGTAGCCCTTCAACCGTGCGCATCGCGGCGCTGGACACCAGCTTAGGGTCAATGCCAATGCGTGAGCCCTTGAAGATCTCGGGCTCATGCGGCACTTTCGATGCGGACCGACGCAGCGCCTTGACCGAGAGTTTGGTGTTCTTGAGCTTGGCGAGGTTTTTGAAAAGTTTTTTAATCATGCCGCAGGCTTAGTCATCGGTGCTTTCTACCCGGGGAAAGAGTTCTAGCACCTGCCATTGTTGCGCTTTGGCATGGGATAAAAGACGCTTGTCAGGATTCACAGCGACAGGGTGTTTGACTCGGGCCAGCAAGGGCAGATCGTTAAACGAGTCACTGTAAAAAGTTGAAAAGTCAAAGTCTTCCAAGCCTAAACCCTGTTGGGCGAGCCATTGCTCGACCCGAGTGACCTTGCCTTCGCGAAAGCTTGGCAGGCCCAGGGGCTTGCCGGTGAATTGGCCGTTGGCAGAGATTTCGATTTCTGTGGCGATCAAATGCTCCACGCCAAATGCGTGGGCGATCGGCCCCGTAATAAACGAGTTGGTTGCAGTGACAATAGCGCAGAGCGCGCCGCTGTCTTGATGATGCTTTACCAAGTCGTGGGCTGCCGGCAGCATATGCGGCTGGATCACGGTTTCAATGAACTCTGATCGCCACTGCAGCAGTTGTTCTCTGGGGTGCTGGGCCAAAGGCGCCAATTGAAAATCTAAAAACTCGTAAATATCCAGCGTACCGGCGCAATACTGCGCATAGAAATAATCGTTGCGTTTGGCATACCAATCGGCATTGACGACTTTTTGGTCAATCAGAAATTTGGCCCAGCTCACATCGCTGTCAATGGGCAGTAATGTGTTATCGAGATCAAACAATGCGAGTCGTTGCATCAGCAGTTTCCAAAAGTTCTTTTAACAGTGGCAGCGTTGCAGGCCGTTTTTTTGACAGTGACCGCTCGTTGAGCGCATCGAGCACTCGGGTGAGCAGGCCAAGATCTCGGGGCAGCCGGGTCATCAAATAATTCAGGGCATCTTCAGAAAGTGGCAGGGCGAGCCGTGCGGCCCGCTCGCGCAAGGCTTGTTGTTTCTCCTCGTCACTGAGCTCATGAAGTTCGAACACCAAGCCTTGGCCCACGCGGGTTCTCAGGTCTTCGCGCACTTTAAGGTGCACCGGCGCTGCAGCGCTTGCCGCAACAATTCGTTGGCCGTTCTCACGCGCTGCATTGTAGAGGCGAAATAAGGCCTCAATCATTTCGGGATTTGACTGGTCTAGGTGATCGAGCAGCCACAATCGCGGACCGACTGGCAGCTCATCAAGGGCCTGCGCTGCCTGTTCTGCGTCGGCACAGTTGATCAGCGTCGCGTGTTGCCCAAGTTCCGCCTGCCACGCGCCAAGCCAAAAGCTTTTCCCGCTTCCGGGCGCTCCCCATAGGCAAAAAGTGGCAAACCCTGGAACCCGGGCCTGTAGGGCAAAGGCTCTCAGTGCATCCAATGCCTGTGCATTGCGGCCCACGACGCCTTCAGACAGTTTTGGCGCGGGGGGGTCGATTAACCGTAGGGGCAGTTGCATGGGCATTTAAGTCACTAAAATGTCGATTTTAGAAAGAAACCCCACTATGGACCCAATCGCCAAGAAAGCCCCTGCCAACACGCCCATGACTTACCGGGATGCCGGGGTGGATATCGACGCTGGCGATGCCTTGGTGGATCGCATCAAGCCCTTGGCCAAGCGCACCATGAGGCCCGAGGTACTCGGGGGCATTGGGGGCTTTGGGGCCTTGTTTGAGGTGCCCAAGAACTATAAAGATCCGGTCTTGGTGTCAGGCACCGATGGGGTGGGCACCAAGCTCAAGCTGGCGTTTACGCTGAATCGCCATGACACCGTGGGCATTGATCTTGTGGCCATGAGTGTGAACGACATTTTGGTGCAAGGCGCCGAGCCCTTGTTCTTTCTGGATTACTTTGCTTGCGGCAAGCTGTCGATTGACACTGCGGCGGCCGTGGTGGGCGGCATTGCCAAAGGTTGTGAGCTTTCAGGCTGCGCCTTGATCGGTGGTGAAACGGCAGAAATGCCAGGCATGTACCCCGAAGGTGAATACGATTTGGCGGGCTTTGCAGTTGGGGCAGTCGAGCGCAGCCAAATTCTGGATGGAAGCCGAGTGGCGGCGGGCGATGTGTTGTTGGGCTTGGCCTCAAGCGGATTTCACAGCAACGGCTATTCTTTGGTGCGCAAAGTCTTGGAGCGGGCTTGTGGTGAATTAAGCGTTGACGCTTTAAATCGAGCGAAGGTGCCTGGCACCGATACGCCCTTGACCGATTTGGTGATGGCGCCGACCAGGCTTTATGTAAAGCCCATGCTCTCAGCGTTAGGCGCGCACCGTGAGTCGATCAAGGCCATGGCCCATATCACTGGCGGCGGTTTGGTGGGCAATGTGCCCCGTGTATTGCCTGAAAATCTCACGGCAGTGCTGCACCAGAATTCATGGACTCTTCCACCCGTCATGGCGTGGCTACAGGCCCAGGGCAATGTGCCAACCGATGAAATGCATCGGGTGTTTAACTGCGGCATTGGCATGGTGGTGGTGGTGAATGCTTCGCAGGCTGAAGCGGTTGCCGCGCATCTCACAACCCAAGGCGAGCGCGTCTATAGGATCGGGGAAGTGCGGGCTCGCCAGGGCGATGAGCCACGGACGATTGTGCAATAGTGG